>JFJP01037151.1_pt1 | contig 41924 bp, 41 predicted proteins | sample 431651 | NCBI WGS metagenome assembly JFJP01 (sample SAMN02602958, study PRJNA72255) | Microbial mat metagenome, whole genome shotgun sequencing project. | biome: fresh water; feature: sink hole; material: water; isolation source: purple microbial (photo- and chemosynthetic) mats found in...
CCTTTCCCTCGACGCTCTCAACCCCGATTGAGCCGTCCTGCATTTCCACCAGCTGTTTGCAGACGCTGAGACCGAGACCTGTTCCACCGTATTTGCGGGTTGTCGAGCCATCAGCCTGGGTGAATTTTTCAAACAACCGGTCAATGACATTGTCTGCAATACCGATACCGGTATCCTCCACGGAGAACCGCAGGGTCTGTATATTCCCCACCTTCTCGACCACTTCGACCTGCAGGACGACCTCACCCTTCTCGGTGAATTTCACCGCGTTGCTTACCAGATTAGTGAGAATCTGCCGCAGCCTGGTAGGGTCACCCTTGATCCGGCAATCGATGCCGATCGGCACAAAGCAGACCAGGTCGATATTCTTGAGGTTTACCGCATCGATAAAGAGTTCCGAAGTTTCTTCCATCAATTCCCGGAGATCGAAGATGATCGATTCAAAGTCGATCTTACCTGCATCGATCTTTGAGAAGTCGAGGATGTCATTGATGATCAGCAGGAGCGAGTCGGCCGAACGGCTGGCACTCTCGAGAAGCCGGCGGTACTGCTCGCTCAGGGGAGCGTCCCGCAGCAGGGACAACACGCCGATGACGCCGTTCATCGGCGTGCGGATTTCATGGCTCATATTGGCCAGGAACTCGCTCTTGGCCTTGGCTGCTGCCAGGGCTTCATCGCGTTTGGTGCGCAGTTCCTCGGTACGTTCCTGAACCAGCTTCTCCAGGTTGTTCCTATGCGTATTCAACTCCGCATCACGGATCTCGATTGCTTCGAGCATTGTATTGAAATCATCGATCAGGTTGCCTATTTCATCGCTGTATTTGCGCTTCATACGGATCGAATAATCCCCCTCTTCGGAGATTTTCCGGGCTGTTCTGGCTAGCGAAAATACCGGTTTGGTCATCAACTGCTGCAGGCTCGAGGAGAGCAGCAAGGTTATTACGAGGACTACAAGAAGACTCAGAACCAGGAAAATGGCCGAATCGGTCAGCTGGGCAACCGCCTTGTTGGTGTTGGCGAGAATATAGAGAACGCCAAGGGGTTGGCCATCGAGGGTGATGGGATAAAAAAGCTGCAGTTTGATCTTATGGTCCTGAAAAATGAACTCCTCTCCCCTATCGGGCAAGGCATCGGGCAGACGGGCAGTCACGGCATACTGCGGGTTGAGATAGTTGGCAAAGGCCACCTTGTCTTTCGTATAAATGACGGCAAGCTCGATATCCGGGTCTGCCTTCAGGGTGGTGAGGACTTGGCTGGCGGTGGACACAGATTTAAAACTCAGGGCTGCGGTACTCAATTCGGCGATGGATCCCGCCATGATATTCAGGTTGTCGATCATCGAGCGGCGCAGCAGACGGATCTGATTGAAACCCGAAAGGATCGAAAAAAGCAGGAGAGCCGTGCCGGTTATGATCAGGATCAGCAGGGTCAGCTTACGCCGTATCGGCAGGGCATGAAAATATGAGGTGAAGAGAGAGATCATTTGTCTATTGTCCTGTTTGCGGCAGCGTCCATTTTGACCAGTTCGGCCATCTGCAGCAGACTCGGGCTTATACTCATACCTGAGGCATTCAGCGCCTCGACATTGATAATCACATCGACTCCCTGCTCGCCCCGGATAAATCCCAGCATGCCGCCTGACTCGGCGAATTCCCGGCAGTCACTGATACTCAAGACGCCATGGATGCCCTGCCCGGCAACTGGATAGTCGCGGATCCTGGACGCCGGCAGATAGACTAAATGACATTGGGCAATGTCTTCCAGCGTATCGATATCGACTTTGCGCAGGCTCCGACCTTTGATTGTATCCCCCTGCAGACGCTCCTGCAGGGCCATTCCCGTCTCTGGATCCTTGTAGACGCAGAAGACTAGAGGGCTCGTCTCATCCGGGAAGGCGTCGGCCGGCCAATTGGCAAAACGGGCGGCACTCACCAGAAACGATGCGTGGGATTGGGACAGTTCTCCGACGATGGTTTCCGTCTCCCCGGCAGGCGGACTGCACCACAGCAGCGCGCTGATGAAAAGAGCGGCGCGGAGCTGCCGTGCGCATGTGCGGATGCCCTGTTTGTCTGAACCTTTTTCTGGAAATGGTAGCATCTGGCCGCCACTGTTTGGACTCTTCAGCATCGAATCAGTCATCGGTATACATCATAGTGCGCAAAAATTACTCCTGATGTGTTGTATCGTACAAACAAATTTTCTTTCAAGAGAATTCACAACAGCTGGATGTATTTGTGCAGGCAGAACCGTGTGGCCTCTAGCGAGAGGTAACAGAAGTCCAGTGATGGGACAATAATCGACATACCGTTGATTTCCTCTGACAAATACGTATCATTTATTTCATAAGCTCGCTAAACGACAGAAACGGAGGTGGAACGGTGGAGAGCGAACGGGTTGGAGAATATCTCATCAGACGGCTGACGGAACTCGGCATCAGGCACATCTTCGGCATTCCCGGCGATTATGTCCTGGGATTCTATGACCTGCTGAGCAGATCCGCCGATCTTGAAGTTATCAACACCAGCGATGAGCAGGGTGCCGGTTTCGCGGCCGATGCCTATGCCCGGGTCAAAGGGCTTGGCGCAGTCTGCGTCACCTACGGCGTGGGAGCGCTGAAGATTGCCAACACCACAGCTCAAGCCTACGCCGAAAAATCACCGGTGGTCGTTATCAGCGGCGCTCCCGGCATAGCAGAGCAGCAACAGCGGCAGCTCCTTCATCACCAGATTACCGACTACGGCATGCAGAAGAGGGTGTTCGAAGAATTCACCGTCGCTGCAACCGTCATCGATACTCCCGAAACAGCCCGGGAAGAGATCGACAGGGTCCTGGCAGCCGCCCTGCATTTCAAACGGCCGGTCTATATTGAATTGCCGCGGGACCAGGTTTTCGCCCTCTGCCCTCCGCAACGCAAACCCCCGATCAAGAAAGAAAAGAGCGACCCGGCGGCCCTGCAGGAGGCAATCGAGGAGGCAGTCGGTCTGATCAACGCGGCACGGCAGCCTGTCATCCTGGCTGGAGTCGAGATCCACCGCTTCGGCCTGCAGAAAGAACTCTGCCAGCTTGCCCGGGCAAAGGGCATACCGGCAGCCGCCACCATCCTCGCCAAATCAGTCATTGCCGACACAGAAAAATTTTACATGGGAATTTACGAGGGGGCGACAGGCCTCGAAGAAGTGCGCTCATACGTTGAGTCGAGCGACTGCCTGCTCCTTCTTGGGGCCTTTCTCACAGACATGGACCTCGGTCTATTCACCGCCAATATCGATCCGTCCACCTCGATTTACGCCACCAGTGAGCGGATCAGCATCCGCCACCACCGCTTTGACAGTGTCCTCTTCCATGATTTTATCAAAGGACTGCTCAAGGCGGCAATTGTCCCGCGCAAACTGCAGGGTACACCGCACCCGCGGGCACCGAAGCCCTTCCTCCATGGCAGCGACAAAAAGATTACCGTGGCCAGCCTCTTTGAACAGGTCAACGCCTTTCTCGACACTACGACCATGGTGGTGGCCGATATCGGCGACGCCCTGTTTGGCGCCAACGACCTGTACCTTCATCATTCGACCTCCTTTCTGTCGCCGGCCTTCTATGCCTCGCTCGGGTTTGCCGTGCCCGGTGCCCTCGGCGCCCAGTTGGCGAGTCCCAAGGTGAGGCCGCTGGTCCTGGTTGGCGATGGCGCTTTCCAGATGACCGGCATGGAGATCTCGACCATCGCCCGCTGCGGTCTCAATCCGATCATCATCGTACTCAACAACCAGGGCTATTCTACCGAACGACCGATGCTCGATGGTCCCTACAACGATGTCCACCCCTGGCATTTCAGCAAAATCCCCTCGGTAATCGGCACTGGCATCGGCTTTATCGTCGAAACCGAGGCCGATTTGGAGCAGGCCCTGCTGACAGCTAGGAAAAATACCGACAGCTTCACCATCATCGATGTCAAACTCGACAAACATGACCGCTCCCCCGCCCTCACCCGTCTGACCAAAAAACTCGGAGAGAAGGTGCAATCCGCCCCGTCAGGCAGGACAACCAGCCACGGCGGCAACAAACAGCATTGATCTCCGCATGAACAGCGGGTAAAATGGATATTTTCCCCTGTTATCTCACGAGGTCAACATGAACACACCGATAACCTGGCAGGATTTTACCGCCGTCGAACTGCGGGTCGGCACCATTCTCAGCGTCGAGGATTTCCCCAAGGCCCGCAATCCCTCCTTTATCATTACCGCCGATTTCGGCGCTGAAATCGGGGTCAGAAAAACCAGCGCCCAGATAACCGCCATCTACGGTAAGGAAGAGCTCGTTGGCCGACAAATCGTCGGGGTGGTCAATTTCCCGGTGAAACAGATCGGCCCGATCCGCTCGGAATTCCTCCTGACCGGTTTCTACCGCGACGACAACGAGGTCGTCATTGCTATTCCTGAACGGCCAGTTCCCAACGGCGCCAAACTCCTCTAATCATTTCCCGCCGGAAATCGGCACAGTGAAAACACTATGATCAAGCATATTGTCTGCTGGAAACTTGTCAACCGCACTGAACCGCTTGAGGAAAACGCCGATGCCCTGGCCATCCGTGAAGCTCTGCACGGCCTGCGGGGAAAAATCCCGGGGCTTGTCCATCTCGAGGTCGGTTTTGACTGCAGCGGCAAGGAAACGGCAGGAGATATTGTCCTGTATACGGAATTCGACAGCAGGGAAGCGCTGGCCCTTTACCAGCATCATCCGCTACATGTCGAGGTCGGCGGGACCGTGCGTCCGCGCACCTGCGAACGACGGATGATCGACTACGAAGTGTAAAAAAGAACACTCCTCTCTTGCCTCAAAGTGAGGCATAAACACGATAGGCTGTCCCTCTTTCAGATTCTCGGGGGAATGTCTCTTTTTTCAGGGTCTTCCTCAGCCACCAGAATCCCCTCGTCGACCGTGCTGATCGGCGCCTCTTCTCTCACTGCCCGCAGAACAACTCCCACGTCGGGAAGTTGGTCGCGGAAGGCGTCACCGTAAATCTCCCAGACGGTGATGAAGAGCGCCGCGACAATCGGCCCGATGATGATACCGAGCAGACCGAACATGGCGATCCCTCCGAGAGTGCCGAAAAGCACGAAAAGATCATGCATCTCGGTATCTTTACCCACCAGACGGGGCCGGATGAAATTATCCAGATTGCCCGCCACTGCGCCACAGAGTACGGCCAGAATCGCCACCCCCTGAAAATCACCCTGCAGGGCCAGTACTATCAGTGCCGGCACCCAGATTATGGCCGTACCGAAAGCGGGGATGATCGACATAACGGCCATGACCGTTCCCCAGAAAACAGGCCCTTCTATGCCGGCGACGGCAAAGGCCGCCCCACAGATTGCCCCTTGCATGATACCGATAATGATGGTGCCCTTGATCGTCGCCCTGGCAACCGAAGTGAAGCGGCGCAGCAGCAGTTGCTCGTCGCGGTCGTGCAGGGGAAGAAAATAGAGGATCTTCATCAGCAGCTTATCGCCCATGGTCAGGAAATAGAACATCACATAGAGCATGATGACCGAACTGAACACCGCCTGCATGGTCATTTTTGTCACGGAAGACAATGAATCGATAAGAAACGAAGAGATGGAACCGACGAATTCGCCCACCTTCTGCAGGATGACGTCGCGGTACGGCAGTATCTGCTCGTAATAAGGAATTTTTTCCAGATAGCGGGTCATCTCGCTCGGCCTGCTGATGAAGTCCTGGACCCACGGGGTAATAGATTGTCCGACGTGGATGGCCTGGGCTACCACCACCCCGATGAGAACAGAAAGGGGACCCAGAACCAGGAAGACGATACCGAAAATGGTGAGGATCGAGGCGATATTCTCCCTGCCTCCCAGCTTTTGGCTGAGCCAATGGTGCGCCGGACTGACCATGGCGGAGAAGAGGCCTGCCATAAAGAGCGGCATGAGAAACTGGTTGATCATCACGACAAAGACCGTCGAGATGAGAAAAACGATTACCAGAAGAACGGTCTTGTTGACTGTTCCACGCTTCATGATTCCTCCTCAGATATGGGTTCTGGCGCTTTCGCGGGGACTGCCGATGCCGTCTGTCAGCCGGATGGGCTCAGCTGCGGCCAGTACCATCCTAGAGCATCCACTAGCCTGCGGCAAGCAATTTTGCCGTTTCGCAAGTGTGGCAGGATCACCTTTTCTTTTCTAAAAACAGGCGCATCAGGGGTGCGCTGGTGATACTGGTAACAAGCGCCATGATGATGAGGGCGACAAAGATCTGGTGATTGATCAGACCAGCCTCGTAGGCCAGGCTGCCGAGAATGATCTCCATCGCTCCCCGGGCATTCAGACCAAAGCCGACGGCCATGCTGTGCCGCGCCGACATGCCGCCCCAAAAGGCCCCGATTCCGGCCCCGACCACCTTACCGACAAAGGCCAGGACGAGTACCAGAAGAACGATGCCCAGATCAAAATTCTGCACGAAATCCACCTTCAGCCCGATGGAGACAAAAAACAATGGGGCAAAAAAATTGGTGACGAATTGGTGCATGATTTCCCTGGCCTGCTCCCGTAAATGGACTGAATCGCCGATGGTAAGCCCGGCGATGAAGGCGCCGAGGATGGCATGTATATGGATGCTCTCGGTGAAGGCCGCACAGAGCAGGCAGAGCCCAAGACTCATGGACAGCACCCCTCCCGGCCAGGAAAGGCGGGACTGGACCCAGGGCAGGATGCGATTCAAGACAAACCTGCCGATCACCAGCATGAAAGCGGAGAAGGCGAAGATATAGGCAATCGTATAGCCGATCTCGCTCATGTCGCCACCCTTGCCAACCATCGACAGGATAAAGGAAAAAATCAGCCAGCCGACGACATCGTTGAAAATAGCCGAGGCAATGATGACCATGCCGATCTCGGTCTTCAGCATCTTCATATCAAGCAGGATTCTGGCTATGACCGGCAAGGCCGAGATGGCCATCGCAGTTCCGAGAAACAGAGGGAACAGCAGATGATCCCCGGCTGTTGTCTGATGATGGAACCACACCGGAAAAAACCAGGCGACAGCAAATCCCGTAGCAAAGGGCAGGATCATACTGCCGAAACCGGTGAATATTGCCACCCGACCATGCTGGAGAAACAAGGAAAAGCGCAGTTCCAGGCCAGCCACGAACAGGAGCAGAATCACCGATAGGGAAAAGATGGCGTCAAGCGCCAGGGAAACTTCGGCATTGGTGGAAAAGGGGAAGAGGGTGCCATAGCTCACCGGAGAAATCGCCCCGAGAACTGTGGGACCAAGGATCACGCCGATGATGAGTTCCCCCATGACCATGGGCAGGCCGATTTTTTTACCAAGTTCGGCCGCCGCTCGCGACAGTATCAGCATGGTGCTGAGAGCCAGCAGCAGAACAACAAGATCGTTGGGGCTCAATTTTGCCATGTCTTAATCAATCGGGGATACGCGAATGGACAATGAGCATGTTACAGGGCATGTGTTCGAGGATATGCTCCATATCGTGGGTGAATATACGATCCATAATGCCATAACGGCTGTCCGGCGAGTTGATAACCAACAAATCGGCTCCTGCATTCTCAGTATACTGCCGTATGGCAAAACCTGGACGTCCGGGAATCACCCCGGTGCTTATCTGAATTTCCCCTGTCTGGCAGCGTGAGATCACCTCCCGCAGGGCCCCGATCTCACGATCAAGGAGTTGATCTCTGATCTGGGAAGTCTCTCCTATGGTGCTGTCATCCGACATCGCCATGGTAAGGCCAGCCTGATCCACTTCCCTCACCACATGGATCGCCACGGCACCCATCCCTTTGGCAAAATAGACTGCAGTTTTAAGGGTATGTTCCGATTTGGGGTGATCGATACAACTGACCACAATCTCCTGAAATACCGTTCCATGTATCTTGGGTTCGATCAGGAGAAGAAGAGAGCACTTAGCCCTGCGGCTCATCCCTCTGGCTACTGAGCCAAGATAATACCGAAGGACATTTTCACGACGCAGTGCCCCGAGCACCAGCAGATCGACGGAATTGCTCTTGCAGGTCGTCAGCAGCACAGACACCGGATCACCGTCCTGCCAGATAATCCCGACATCCGTGCCGAGGCCAAGCCGCTCGCACATCTCCGAGAGGGCCCTCTCCTTTTCCTGGGTTCGTTTTCCCACATGGACGAGAATCAGCCTCGCTCCGAAGGTTTCAGCCAATCTTTTTGCCTCGCCAAGCACACCCTCAAGCCTTGGCGAAAAAGCCACTGCTACCCCTATTGTCTCAAAGGGATAAGGAAGACGGCCTTTCAATGTGCGATAATCCATTATCATTGGCACCCTTGTCATTTCTATTCCGGGCGGAAATCAAACTTCCTTCCCGGCAATCCGCCTTTTCTTTGTCAATCATTGGACAGCATAGTAATTTTTCTGGAAAAAGGAAAGTAATCAAGAGACTTCATTGCGCTCCACCACTGGTACAAAACAGCGCACAAGTCCTCCGGACCTTTTTGGCATTGCCATTGTTTTTTCCCTCTCGAAATTGCTATACTTCAAATATACCAGCTGCAGTACCCGAAGCCTCCTTTATTACCCATCGACGAATATGACAGAGCAGGGACACACATCTTCCACTCCCTTAATGGCCACTGTACCATTTTCCCCGGACAGCTCCCTGCTCAACAGCCTCCTGCACTCGCTGCCGCTTAACGTCTACGTCAAAGCCAAAGACGGCCGCTTTCTTTTTGTGAATAACTTATTCTGTCATAACGTCGGCAAGAAGCCCGAAGATATTCTGGGCAAAGCCGATTACGAAGTCCATCCTGGAGCCCTCGCGCAGAAATACTTCGAAGATGACCGATACATTATGGAAACCCGGGAAATCCTGGCAATCGAGGGAAAATGGCAGCCCCTCGGCAAGACCGATTTCTATTTCTCCGACAGGGAAGAGGCAAAACACTACTTTGAGGACGAGCAGCATCTACTCGATACCGACAGGTCTGTTATCGACAAGGGAGAAGCCGCCATTGACAAGGAAGGCCGGGAACGCTGGACCCTGACAACCAAAACACCCTTTTACACAACCAAGAGCAAACACCGAGGCACCGACCTCGGTCTGGCCACCGTTTTCGGCATCGTCAAGCAGAACTGCGGCCATATATGGCTTTCGAGCAAGGAAGGAGAGGGAACCACCTTCAGGATATTTTTTCCGCAGGCAAGTGATCAGGAAAGCGAAGATAAAAGAGAAGAACCGCAGAAAAATTTGGCCGCATCAGGCCACGAAAACATTCTTGTCGTGGAGGATGAGTCATCCCTGCAGGATCTGGCCAAATTGATCCTCGAGGGCCATGGCTACTCCGTCACCACGGCTGCCAACGGCCAAGAAGCCCTGATGTCGGTAGAAAACAGCGATATTCCCTTTGATCTCCTGCTGACCGATGTGATCATGCCGACGATGAGCGGCAGAGTGCTCGCCGACCAGCTCAGCAAACGCTTCCCTACCCTGAAAGTGCTCTATATGTCCGGTTATACCGACGATGCCAATGTCCATTTCGGCAGGCTCGAACTTGGCATCGAGTTCATCCACAAACCTTTCAGTCCCAATGTCCCGGCCGGCAAGATTCGCTCCCTGCTCGACAGAAAGACCTGAGAAGAAATGCGGCTGAAATATATAACTTACCTGATGACAGCAGCTCACTCATTTCCGCCAATAGAAAGAAAGCAATTTTCAGACAATCACAACGCGAGAAGGAAGAACAAAGATGGAGACCACCCTGGATACAATCGAGGTTCGGATACTTGGCAGCCTGATGGAAAAAGAAATGGCAACGCCCGAATACTATCCCCTCTCCCTGAATGCCCTCATCGCCGCCTGCAATCAGAAAACAAGTAGATTTCCCGTCCTCACGCTCAACGAAAAAGATGTGTTGAACGCCTTGCAATCTCTCAAAGAGAAGCACCTTGTCTATCAAAGTGACGCAAGCCGTGTACCTAAATACTGGCATGATTTTTTTAAAAAGAACAACTTGATCAGGCGTGAAGCGGCGCTCTTCTGCCTTTTGTTGCTCCGCGGCCCCCAAACTGCTGGAGAGTTGCGCAGTCGTACCGAGAGGCTCTGTTCATTTGAAAATCTCGAGGAAGTCAACCAATACCTGGAAAATCTCTCTGAGATTGGTTTGGTTAGCAAATTACCTCGGCAGCCTGGTCGGAAAGAGCAACGCTTTGCCCATCTACTGGCAGGAAATCCCGAAGGAATCAACGAGGAAGTCGCTTGTCAGGAGCCGAATCTGATTTGCCAGGAAACTGTAGTTGACCGAATTGCCGAACTTGAAAATTCAGTGGCGTATTTAAAAAATGAAATCGAAATACTCAAGAATGAGCTGTCATCCCTGAAAAAAGATAGACATTGAAACCTTGCAGCACCGATAGCGCATACAGAAAAAAACGTGGGAGTAAGGGTGATAACAGATGAAATCGACAGCTGCCAGCATCATGACAACTCAATTTCCGACGCTGCTTGCCGAAACGCCTCTTTCCGCGGCAATAAACATATTTCGCGAATCATTCAAAGAGCATAGACGGAGATTGTTTGGCATAATGGTCATTGATAAAAATCAACATCTGGTCGGAATACTTTCGATGTACGACATTCTTCTCTATCTGCGGCCAAAACATATTCAGGTCTGGGGCTCAATGGAGGATCTCGAGGTAAACGGTTTGATGGATGCCGCCGGCAGTCGTATCAAATCAATCCTGGTTGGTGATATCATGACGCCCGACGTGATCACTATCGGCCCCGGTGTCGATGTGTTCATGGTCCTTGATATCATGATCAAAAAACATGTCCGCAGGTTGCCGGTCGTGGAGGATCAACGCATAATCGGCATCATTTATATTTCAGATCTGTTTAATTATCTGCTGCAGCGAATCGGCGACTGAGTGCGAGCCTGGTCGCAAAGGATCCGGCCCGACACGCGTGAACTCCTGTGCTGCATATTGCCCACCACCAGAAATACCAACAATCGGAGATGTTATGGCCAAGATACAGGCAAACACCCTTAGCACTCTCAGTGTACACAGGGCGATGCGCCGGCAAGTCATCTGCCTTGATCAGAACAAGACTATTGACCACGCGATCAACGTCATCATAAAACACAAAGTTAACGCTCTTCTCGCCGTTGACTCACTGCGAAAACCGGTAGGCGTGGTGTCGAAAACCGATATTATGGGGGCCTATTACGCGGGGTTACCGATAGATTCTCCCCTTGAGCATATTATGATATCGCCCCCTCTCTTTTGTCAGGCGGAAGATTCACTGGAAACTGCCCTTGAGCAGATGCGCGCACATAAAGTTTACCGTTTGTATGTTGTCGACGATGTATCTGGGGATCTCGCGGGCGCTCTGGCATATCCTGATATTGTCGGGCTTCTTTACCAATATTGCCATAAGTGTGAATACAGTCATTTGAATCCTAACAAGACAGCAATCAGAAACGGTACCGTCCGCCGTTTCAAGGTCAGAGAACTCATGACCTCCGGCGTCAAAAGCCTTTCCGGACATCAGCCATTGAGCGCCGTGATGGAAGTCCTGTCGGCGCACAGATTCGGGGCCATGTTAATCACTGATGAAGACGGCCAACCACGCGGGGTATTATCCAAAACCGATCTGGCCCTCGCCTATAAGCATGGTGTCTCTCCCGACGTACCTGCGGAGACGATTATGCAAGCACCCGTTCATACATGCGACGCCGACTCATTATTGGAAGAGGCAATACACCAGATGATCATATCGGACATTCACAGGTTGTTCGTCCATGAAGCCAATACCGATACGATTATCGGCGTCCTTTCTCTCTCGGATGCGGCCCGGGGTCGCTCCGGTTCATGTCATGGATGTGTCTCCAGCCGTATCAAGATCGAAGATCATATATAATCGTACCGGAATTTTTCAGGATTTCCGCAAGAGAGAATGAAAAGGACAGCGCCCCGATGAAACAACCAGCAGAAGAAGTCGTTCAGATAGTCGACCGGCAGAATCGCATAATCGGCGTACAACCTCGCAGCGTCATGCGGCGGCAGGCCCTGACCCACCGAGCCAGTTTCATCCTGGTGTTCAATGCCCGGGATGAATTCTTTCTGCAAAAACGTACTGAGACGAAGGACATCTACCCCAGTTACTGGGATGTGGCAGCCGGTGGAGTGGTGCTGGCCGGCGAGTCGTACGAGGAATCGGCAAGGCGGGAGTTGGCGGAGGAACTGGGGATCGCCGCGTCGTTGACCTTTCTTTTTGATCACTACTACGAGGATGACAACAACCGGGTCTGGGGCCGGGTTTTCCGCTGCCTGCACGAGGGTCCATTTGTCCTGCAGACCGAAGAAGTGGCTTCCGGCCATTTCATTGACATCGACGAGGCCCTACGCCTCAGCGAAAGCGAAGCCTTTACCCCGGATGGCCTCGAGATTCTGCAGAAAATCCGGAAAAACAGGAGGAAATAGTAAAATGCGCCCGACAGGATCAGCCAAGCAGTAATGAATCGAGGGCCAGTTCCTCACCCTGGGTCTTATAGAACTGGGCCAGGAGATCGGCTACTGTCAGGTTGTCTTTGGCCGGACCGCTGAGATCGAGGATAATCCGGCCCTGGTGCAGCATGATCAGCCGGTTGCCAAAGGCTATGGCGTGTTTCATGTTATGGGTGATCATCAGGGTGGTGAGGCCTTGTTGCCTGACAATATCATGGGTTAGCTGCAGAATCTGGTTGGCAGTCTTCGGATCGAGAGCGGCGATATGTTCGTCAAGCAGCAGGACCTCCGGCCTGATCATCGTCGCCATGAGCATGGTCAGGGCCTGGCGCTGGCCGCCGGAGAGCAGCCCCACCTTGTCGAGCAGACGTTCCTCAAGCCCAAGGCCCAACTGCGCCAGTTCCCGCCGGAAGCGGATACGGTCGGCTGCCTTCACTCCTGGGCCCAGGCCTCTGCGCATACCGCGGCGGATGGCCAGGGCCATATTCTGCTCGATGGTAGCTGAGGGGCAGGTGCCAAGCAAAGGGTCCTGGAAAACCCGGGCAATAAAGCGAGCCCTCTTGTGCTCCGGCCAGTTGCTGACATCGTGACCGCTGATCGATATCGTACCGGAATCAGGAAAAAAACCGCCGGCAATACAGTTCAAAAGCGTTGATTTACCTGCCCCGTTCGAGCCGATGACCGTGACAAAGTCGCCTTCAGCGATCGATAGACTAAGGTTATTCAGGGCAAAGACCTCGTTGACGCTCCCTTTGTGGAAGTATTTTATGATCTTGTCGAGGGCAATCACCGGGCAATCAACCTTCTCTTGAGATTGGGAAAGATCAAGGCGACAATAACCAGCACGGCTGTAATGAGATTGAGATCACTGGGATTGAATTTGAATCCGCCGATTTCAAGACCTAGAGCCAAGGCGATGGCCAGGCGGTAGACGATCGAGCCAAGCAGGGCGGCAATAAAGGCCCTGGCGATGGTCCGGCAGCCGAAGACGGTCTCGCCGATGATCACCGAGGCCAGACCCGCGACGATGGTGCCGATGCCCATGCCGACATCGGCCGCTCCCTGGTTCTGGGCCACCAGGGCCCCGCTCAGGGCCACCAGGGCATTTGAAATACCGACACCGAGAATTATGACCGCGTCGGTATTGACGCCCAGACTCCTGATCATCTGCGGGTTGTCGCCGGTGGCCAGGATGGCCTGCCCCAACTCAGTGCTGAGAAACCAGACCACAAAACAGACGACCAGGACAGCAAAAGACCCGAAGATAATCAAACCGGCAAAGTGAGTAGGAATTCCGAAACCGGTCACCGCATCAAAGACAGTCGCTGAACCAAGCAGGGCCACGTTCGGTCCTGCCATGATCCTGATATTGATAGAATAAAGGGCGATCATCGTCAGGATCGAGGCCAGCAGGTGAAGGATCTTGAATTTGGTATTCAGGATCGCGGTCACCATCCCGGCCAGAAATCCACCGGCCAGGGCCAGCAGCAGCGAGAGATACGGATTGACGCCGCTGGTGATGGCCACTGCCGAAATAGAGGCCCCGAGCGGTAAACTGCCGTCCACCGTTAGATCGGGAAAATCGAGGATACGAAAGGTCAGATAAACCCCGATAACCATGATGCCATAGACAAAACCCTGCTCTATGGCACCCAGTGCCGCATACAAAGTCATTCCAGTTCCGACTTACTCGTAAATCTTGGAGGCCTTCTGCAGGAGTGCCGCAGGCGGGGTAACGCCCATCATTTTTGCATATTTTGCATTGATGAAGAGTTGCAGATCCTTCTGGAATTCCACAGCTATTCCGGCAGGTTTTTCACCATTGAGTATCCGTGCAGCCATGGCGCCCGTCTGGTAACCATGTTTATAATAATCAAAACCCATGGCTGCAACTGCTCCGCGGGCCACTGAATCGACATCTGCCGCGAAAATCGGCAGTTTGTTCTCGACCCCGACTTTGATCACAGACTCAAGGGCTGAGATGATCGTGTTATCGGTCGGTATAAAGACCGCGTCGGCACGGCCCACCAGACTCTTGGCGGCAGAGAAGACATCGGCTGTTTTTGAAGCCGTGGCCTCGACTACTTCAAATCCCATCGTGCCGCTCAGTTCCTTGATACCAGCAACCAGTGATTTGGAATTGGCTTCGCCGGCGTTGTAAAGCAGGCCCAGACGTTTGATGCCGGGTTTAAAGGTCATGACCATCTTCATATGTTCCTCGAGAGGCAGCAGATCGGAGACACCGGTGATATCTCCGCCTGGCCGCTGCAGATCTTTGACCAGACCAGCTGAGACCGGATCAGTTACCGCCGTGAAGAGAAAGGGGCGTTTCATCTCGGCCGGGGCCTTGCTCAAGGCCTGGGCGCAGGCCTGGGCCGAGGGGGTGGCGATGGCTACCAGGAGATCGGCCTTCTCGCCGACCATCTGCTGGGCTATCTGGGTAGCCGTACCCATATTGGCCTGGGCGTTATGTATTTTGTAATCAACCGCCACATTCTTTTCCTTGAGATAATCCTGAAATCCTTTGAGAACCGCATCAAGGGCGGGATGTTCGACAAACTGATTGACGGAGATGACGGCGGTTCCTGCCGCCAGGGCTCCCTGCACCCCAAAGGCGAGTGCCAAAAATGCACCGAGAATGGCTTTTTTCATAAATCTTTCCTCCAGTTCCTGCTGAATTTCAATATATGCTTCTTAGGCTGCTCACCCGTCTTTCAGCGGCATTACAGCACCGTCCGATGAGGAGTTACGTCGATCCAGTGAAGACATCTAGCCCATATTCGCTTTTTGGTCAACGATGGTTTCCAAAAAAAAAAGCCCTCCTGACAACACCTTGTCGCCAGGAGGGCCCGGGGTGGGGAGGAGGTACCCCGAAGTTCGATTACATTCTATTACCCATCATCATTCCACGACCGCCGCCATGACCGCTTTTCATACCGCAGCCCATACCCATTCCCATACCGGGGCCGCCGATATACTCATCGACGCCTGCTGCTTTGGCCTTGTCCTGCATGGAGGCCCGCAGATCAAAGAGCTCACCGCTGAGCTTGGACACGGCTGCTGAGTTGGGGTTTTCACTCTGCATCAGCGCACGCATCTCAGCGTGTTTCATGACAATCTGCTTACGCAAGGCCTGGGTGTCTCTCTGGAAGGCATCCAGTTTATCCTGGGTTGCCTTGTCAAGTTGCTGATACATCTGTCCCTGCATTGGCGGACAATTCGCCATTCCGGATCCGCCGCCCATACCACCTCGGGCTGAGGCAATACCTACTGAACCTACTGTTGCGAGAGTCAATACAAGGGCGAGTGCTGCTATTTTCTTTTTCATGGTTGTACTCCTGTGTGTTTGTTGTTGCGCTTTTGAGGAAAAATGTCTCCATCTTCTGTTTTTCATCGCTGCCGACCGATGGCATCGATCGTCACCGTGCCATTCTGTTATGCAAAAGATAAAGCAACAAGCATGCCATTGCCTACAAAATATTATAACATAACGATTTTAAACATAATAAAAATCCAGAACTGCATATCCACATATTTTCAACCTGGCAATGTGAGAAAAAATTACCCAGTCGCTTTTCCCGACTGCCTCTCTTTTTCCCAGGTGTCACACAGTAAAGCCGTGGCGGATGCACGTTGAGAATCCGGCAAGATATTCCGTCCCCCCTTTCCCTCCAATCCTCATCTCCTCTTCACCGCGGTGACCTCCAAGCTGCTTGTAAAGTCAAAGAATAATTGTTATCATTTTGCCATGGCAGAGAGCGTTACGCCCATTCTGCCACAAAAATGCGTCAGGCAGGCAGAGGCAAAAAGAGAAGACTGCGGCTTATAATCAGATATGGGATCACGATCAGAGATATGCCAAATTCTCTCCAGACACAGGTCAAGGAGTTCTGCGCCGCTGCCATCCAGCCATTCAGCTACAATATTCTGGAGAATGCCTATATCTGGTTCGGCGTCTCCTGGGGCCTGCCGATTCCAATCGTCACCATCAGCCTGCACTACCTCCTGCTCAGCGCAACAGGCAGCACGACCCCCACGTTGGAGATCCTCAGCACACCGCTTCAGTGGTTCTTTCTGATCCATCCGGTACTCTTCGGCACACTTTTCGGTATACTCGGAACCGTCAGGAAGGAAAAGGATCGGCAGGTAGCCCAACTCATCGAGGAACTGCAGATCCTGTCAATCCGCGACCCGCTGACCGGTCTCAGTAACCGCCGCGATTTCACCCATGCCTTCGCCGACGAACTGGCCCGAATCAGCCGAAAAGAGGCCAGCCTCTCACTGATTTTTGCCGATCTTGATCATTTCAAACGAATCAACGATGACCATGGCCACCATGTCGGCGATGAGGTGCTCAAGGCGACAGCCGCCCATCTGCGTTCCTACTGCCGACCCTATGATACAGCAGCGCGCTGGGGCGGAGAGGAATTTGTCATTCTCCTACCGAATACCGATGAACTTGAGGCGGAAAGGTTCGCTGAACGAATTCGACTCACCCTGCAGGAAGGACTTGCGCCAACCATTCCCTATCCGACAACCATCTCCATCGGCGTGGCCGAGTATAAGTCTGAAGAATCTCTTGAGAATTTTGTCGACCGGGCAGACCAGGCTCTCTATATGGCCAAGCAGAATGGCCGAAATCAAGTTCTGCGCTGGAGCAACATTGCTCCTCTCAAGTGAAAACAGCGAGGGGAGGACAAATCATCCTCGATAGATGTCTCGGTGCAGGACTGCAACATTTGCCACCTGGGGAGCAAGCAGTTCCTTCAGCCTCTCGACAACAGCCACCGACCGGTGCTGACCACCGGTGCAGCCGATAGCCAGCCACATTTCTTTTTTCCCCGCGAGACTCTGTTGCTCAACAAGAAACTTCAGAAGTGGCTCAAGTAGCCGGAAAAATTCGATGGCCGACGCACTCGTGAGGACATAGGCTGCCACATCACTGTCAAGTCCGGTTTTTGGACGCATCTCCTCGACCCAGTAGGGATTAGGCAGAAACCGGACATCCCAGACCAGAGTGGCCTCCGCCGGGAGACCATACTTGAAGCCGAAGGAAGAAAGGGTAAGCTGCAGCGTTGAATTCATTTCTTTTCTTTTCCTTGAGAAGCCCGTACATTTGCCGCCACAGAGAATCCAGAACCTTGAAAATCACGACTGCTGAAATTTCTCCGAAAACCGCCGCTACGGACCAGAAATATGAATATTTCGGACTGGTTTATAAATCAGCCCTTTTACTTCCCTTCGAGAAACTACCATGCCCAACTGGCTTACTTACTGGCGGCAAAACGCCCGATATCATGATGTAGCCCACGTCTGCCTGCCTCTGGTCATGGGTATTTCGGCCACCACCGTGATGGAGTTCACCGACCGGGCATTTCTCGCCAACTACAGCCTGGAAGCCATCTCTGCTGCGGCCCCGGCCGGGATCGCAGCTTTTCTGTTCATGGCCTTTTTCGGCGGCGTTGGCAGCTACGCCGGGGTCTTCATTGCCCAATACAGCGGCAGCGGCGCCCGTAACCGGATCGGCAGGGTACTCTGGCAGGGCATCTATTTCTCACTTTTTTCCGGTCTTATCTTCTGGGGACTGTCGGAATGGGCAGCCGAACCGCTGTTCCGACTCGCCGGTCACAATCCAGAGGTCCAAACCCTGGAGGTGGTCTATTTCAATATCCTCTGCCGGGGTGCCATCCTGCACGTGGCAGTGGCCACCCTTTCGACTTTTTTTAGCGGCCGGGGTCTGACCCGACCGGTGATGGTCATCTCCGTTATCGGCATGCTCATCAACATCCCCCTCGATTACGCCCTGATCTTCGGACGTTGGGGGCTGCCGGAGATGGGCATTGCCGGGGCAGGCCTGGCCACGGTTGCCTCCTGGGGCGTGAGCCTGCTGCTGCTGATCATCCTTATCTTCACCCGGGAACATGACCGATGCTTTGCCATCTTCAGCAACCGAAGCTTCGACCGGGAAATCTTCCTGCGCCTGATGCGCTATGGAATCCCCGGTTCGCTGCAGTTCAGCATCGACATCCTGGCCTTCACCATCTTTATCCTGCTGGTTGGCCGCATCGGCACGGTCGAGCTTGCGGCCACCAATATCGTGCTGTCTATCAACGCCCTCGCCTTCATGCCCTCCATGGGCGTCTCCCAGGGCATAAGCGTCCTGGTCGGCCAGGCCTTGGGGCGTAAACGGCCGGATCAGGCCCGCTTTGCCGTCTGGAGCGGCATCCATCTCCTGCTGCTCTATATCGGCATCGTCGATCTGTTCTTTATCTTCTGTCCCGAAACAATTCTCCTGCCCTTTATTGCTCCGGGCCAGGAGCCGGCCGTATCAGCGCAGGTTCTGGAAAATGCCGTGGACATCCTGCGAATTGTCTCCGCCTATCTTTTCTTTGACGCCCTCTATATGGTCTTCAGCGGCGCCCTCAAGGGAGCAGGCGACACCCGCTTTCTCATGCTCTCTGTCGGCCTCGCCTCGTTTCTCTGTCTCATCCTGCCGGTCGGGTTGGGCATCGCCTATTTCCAGATGGGCATCCTTATGGCCTGGCTCTTTGTACTGATCTTTGTCTTCGCCCTCTTTCTGCTCTCCGTCGGTCGCTACCGCAAGGGAAAATGGCAGAAGATGCTGGTCATCGAGGAGTCTGCCCGCTGACCAGCCTGCTTCGTCAAGCTTCAGTCAAGACTATTCTATTGACGGCATGTTTGAGCTTGTGGGTGAAGAACAGGGCCAGGACGAGCATACACAATAGCGTTGCCAGAAACATCTGCCAGCCAAAACGCTCAAACACCGCCCCGGGGAGAAAAGAACCGATGGTGCCGCCGGTATAATAAAAAGAGATATACACCCCGTTGGCGATGGCCTTATTCTCCCGGGCCAGCTTGTTGACGAAGCCCGACAACAGGGAATGGGCCATGAACAGCCCGGTACAGAAGACAAACATGCCGACGAACATGATGCTGTATTTCTCCACCATGAAGATCACCGTGCCGATAAAGAAGATGACGATCCCCGCCGAGATCGCGACCGGTTCGCTGCCGAAAAATCGGATAATCGGCCTGGTATTGATCGAAACCAGAATCCCCATGCTGTAGCCGAGATACAACAGACCGATTCCCGCCTCGCCGAGAACAGTCCCCATCTTCCTGAGTTCAAAGGGCAGGATGTTCATCAGGGCCGAAAAGACGAAAAAAAGACAGAAGATGGCGAGATACAGCCAGAGGAATTCCTTCTGCCGCAGAAGACCGGCGATTTCCGAGAAATGGGGTTTGGCATAGGTCATCCGGGCGTCACGCTCAAGGGGACGCAGGAGCAGGCTGGCGAGCAGCAGCAGGATGCCGAGAATGAAGAAGAAAACCCGCCAGCCAAACAGCTCCGTCGACAGACCCGAAAGAAATCGGCCGAGGAATCCTCCCATGATGGTGGCACCGATATACAGGGCAATAGAGTGCTGCACATCTTCCCGAGCCGAAGTGAAGGAGATATAGCTCATCAGCGAGGTGAGAATGGCGGGGATGATCAATCCCTGCACGGCCCGCAGCAGAAGAAGTGTCAGATAGGTATCGGTCAGGGCGAAAAAGAGTTCCAGGATCCCGAGAATTGCCAGGGCCCAGCGTACCAGGATCTTGGCCGAAAATGACTCGAGAAGAAAACCGTAGAAGAGAGGCGCTATCCCCAGAGGCGCCATCATCAAGGTGGTAAAGAGAATGGCCTGGAGACTTGTCAAACCAAATTCTTCTTTGAATACCGGCTGAATAGGCTGGGCGGCATAGAGTGAGCAGATAGTGACGATCGTCGCAAAATAGATCAATCGAACGGGTGAAGATGACAAGAAAATTCTCCTTTACTTCATTGATACGCCTGAAAATGCCTCAGAACATCCAGCATACCAGACTTTCAGGAGAATTCCACACACCCTCGCTGGCCGAACACTTTTTCCTGTTGCTAATCTTGCTGGAAAAGGACAGCTACCTCCCGTCCGAAGCAATGCTCATGAGTCTCTTGATGTACGCGAAGGGGCGGGCTGAAGATAAACAAGGGCAGGATGGCTGATCAGATGCCTATTTTTTGGTCAAAAGCGTCGGCTGACGGGAGACAGGATACAGATTTTCAGGACTGGCGGTATTTGCAGACCAGCTTCTTGTAGGGGATGAGTTCCACGAACAGATTAAAGGACGGCCTCGATGGCCTCCTGGAGGGCTTGCATGTCAAAGGGTTTTTCGATCACGCCGCGGAATCCGTATTCAGCGAAGTTTGTCATGATCTGATTGTTTGAATAGCCGCTGGACACAAGCACTCTTGCCTGCGGGTCAATGGCAAGAATTTCAACGACGGCCTCGCTGCCGCCCATACCGCCTGGGATCGTCAGATCCATGATCACCACATCAAACGGTTCACCGCTTTCGAGTTGCTGCCGATAAACCTCGATGGCTTTCTCGCCGCTCGTCACGTGCATCGACTCATAGCCGATGAACGAGAGCATCTGGCATGCTATCTCGCCGATCATGATTTCATCATCCATTATCAGGATCTTCTTTTTCCCTTCAGCGGATCCCACATCTTCCTCCTGCCAGATTGTCAAACATCTTTTTGGAAATATTTTATTCTGGTTAAAGTATGCCAGAATAATTCGAGGACAGTCAAGACAATTGACCCGGGGGTGCTTCTCTTTTTTGACAGATTCGCTGAACGATCTATAATGACCAGCGAGAGTATCAGGAACTGCCTCTACAACGGAGTCTTTCATGGCAAACAACCCATCCACCATCCTCCATCGGGAGGATTGGCACGATAGTCTGGTAGAGATTATCGAAAATGGAGATTTCCGCTCCCTGTACTTTTCCTCCAGCCTTCTCCAGAGCCGGATGTCCATGCGTTGCCCCGAACAGCTGCAACTCTCCTATACCCGTTACATGCTGCTCCACCTTCCGGCAACGTCCGATCCGGGGAATATTCTCATCATCGGCATCGGCGCAGGCTCTCTGGTTCATTTCTGCCACCACCACTTCCCTCGATGCCGAATCGATGCGGTGGATTCGTCTTCCCGGGTGATTGACCTGGCTCGCGGCTATTTCCAACTTCCCGAAAACCGGCAGGTCCGGGTACACTGCCACGAAGGCCACGCCTTTCTAGAAAAGGTGGCGAACAATAGCAGCTACGACCTCATCCTGGTGGATGCTTTTAACCACACGGGCATGTCCGAAACAATCTATCGAGAGCCCTTCTTTAAACTTTGCAGGACTGCCCTTGAGAAGGACGGCATCCTGAGTTGCAATCTCTGGAGCGGCGAAAGTCAGAGGTTACAGACAATTCAGGAGGTTTTGCAGCATTTCTTTCCCGGATATCTGCGCGTCCCTGTGCCTGAAAGGGGAAATATTGTCATTCTGGGCGGGCCGGAACTGTTTCCCTGGCAACAGTTCAATCGAAGCAGAGAAGAATGGCGTCTTGTTGAAGAAAGGTTCGATCTCGATTTCAGGAACATGCTGACCATTGCACGCCGTCATAACCAGAGCACCCTGCAGCGTCTTTCCGCGTTCATACGCCAGTTGACCCTGCATTGAGTCAGAATGGAGCACAGCAGATCAGAGCATATTGCCGAACGAAGATGGGGTCTTACGAATTCGCATCAACTGGTCCTTGAGGTCGTTTATCTCTCGCTGCCAGTAATCGCGCGTACCGAAATCATCGATAGCCCGGGTATCGCCATCTTCGAAGGCCTGACGGGCGCACCAGGCCATGTAGTGGATATAGCGCAGGGCGCGCAGGGGTTCAACAAGGCGGAGCGATCGCCGGTCAAAAGGCCGGAAGGTCTCATAGACCTCGACAAAGAGGTCAATTTCGACAAAAGATTCAGCCACATCACCGGGAAGCAGCATCCACAGATCCTGTATCGGAGGCCCCATGACCATGTCATCAAAATCAATCAGGACAAACGACTCCCCCGGCCGGTGGATCATGTTGGCGAAATGACAATCGCCATGAATGCGGATCTGCTCGCAGCCGGCGAAAAGAGGTCGGATCTCGGCGAGGATAGTCGTACAGATTTCCCCTAGCTCTCCTTTGAGTTCCGTCTGCACGCAATCTCCCTCAAGGAGATAGGCAAGCTGCTCGACCGCCGAATGATCAGGCCCCAGCACAGGACGATGCGGCGCCCCCCTGAGGCCGCCGATATTGTGGACACGACCGAGAAGGCGGCCTATTTCCAGCCATTGGTCGTCGGTGTATTCATCACAGCTCCGCCCCCCGCGTTTAGGGAAAATGGCAAAGAACAATCCATTGGCGCTGCCAAGCGTTGAGCCGTCCTGCAAAATTACCGGAGCGACAACCGGGATTTCCTGCTCGGCAAGTTCGAGCAGAAAGGCATGCTCTTCGCGAAGAGCTGCCTCGGACCAGCGGCCCGGTCGGTAAAATTTCACCACGAGCCCCTGCTTGTCCACCTGCTCAAGCTCAAATACTCTGTTGATATAGCTGTTCAAAGGCCGGAACATATTGCTGCAGCGAACACCAAGCGCCTGTTCCACAACATTCAGGACCACATCCGGTCCCAAACCGGCAAAAGGCTCGCATTTCTTTTTTTTGGCAACTTTCATTGATTCCAGCTATCCTCAGCGACAGATATTTTTCATTGACCTACTCTCATTCCTTTTTAGCCGAATCAGATCAAAACCGCTGCTAAATACCTTCCTTGCCCCACTTCTGACATGATACGACGTCTTAATTTCAATGAACCTGCCCCCGGAACACCTTCCGATACCCGTTCCCGAAAACTCCTGCCGAAGCTGCAACAGCACATATCCCAGGGCTATTGTCAAAAATGCGGCAGAGACCATTCACTCGGTATGGCGGAGGCTGAGAAACACTGTTATGAACTCATGGAGCACTTGGAGGAACACAGGACTATAGATCTTTTTCCAGCCACTGCAGCCCGGGACCCGCAACTCTCAACGGACTTCCTCTTTGGCGAAGCCCGAGGGAAAATGTTCGGTATCCTGACATGCCGAACCAGAGAGGGCGCTCCCGTCAACCTGCGGGCCTTTTCCGGTCAGTTCAATGGCAGATGGCAGGTTCCCGGCTGGGCTCCGCCACTGTTTAACGTTGAAGATATGGAGTTGCTGACTGCCGATGTTGAAAAAACCATCAAGAGGATGGGGAGAGAGATACTTCACCCCGACTGCAGCCGGCAACAGCAGCAGGATGTGCGCCGGCAACGCCGGGAGCTTTCGCGAGAACTGATGAAGGAGATCCACAGCCTCTACCGCCTGTTCAATTTCAGGGGCAAGGAAGAGACAATTTTTACAGCATATATTGGACAGAACGGTATTCCTAACGGTACCGGCGATTGCTGCGCGCCAAAGCTGTTCAGCCTCGCCGCCAGAAAAAACCTTATCCCGCTTGGTATCGCAGAGTTTTACTGGGGCAGAGAAAACAGTTCGAAAACCAGATATCATGGCCGGTTTTATCCCTCCTGCCTGGAAAAATGCCAGCCGATCCTCGGTTTTATGCTCTGCGGCCTGGAGGAATTGCATGCAGCAATCAACCGATGATCCGATCATAGTCTACCGGGATACTGCCTTGGTGGTGATCGTCAAGCCGGGAGGATTGCTGGCGGTCCCCGGTCGCGGCATTGAAAAACAGGACTGCGTTGTCGCACGCATCAGAAGGATGCTGCCTGGGATGATTGAACAACCGGCCGTACACCGGCTCGACATGCACACCTCCGGGCTTATGGTGCTTGCCGTCACCTCGCAGGCCCACCGCCTGCTCTCCTGGCAGTTCGAGCGGCGTCAAGTGGACAAACGCTACATAGCCCTTCTTGAAGGCATTATCAGCCTGCAGGAAGGAGAAATCCGCCTGCCCTTCCGTCTTGATCCCGACAACAGGCCCTGTCAGGTGTATGACCCGCGGCAAGGTAAAATGGGCATCACCAGATGGAGGCACCTGGGAGCGGAAGAAGGCAGGACCCGCATCGAATTCACTCCGCTCACCGGCAGGACACACCAACTCAGGGTGCACTCAGCCCATCCACTCGGCCTCGGCACGCCCATCGTCGGCGACCGGCTCTACGGCAACGGCCAGGAAGGAGAGCAGATGCTGCTGCACGCCTCCCGCCTGGCCTTTACCCATCCGAGTTCCGGAGAGCCGATCGCTTTCGACTCCCCGGCACCTTTTTAGCAACACCCTGCGTACCATCATCAAAAAAACCGAACTGCCGACCAAGGGCAGACTGTAGCTGCCGGAGGCACTCCGCTGACTTTATAATATTCTTGCGAGACATCGCGCAGCGAAGTATATTATCATTTTTTTCTGCCTCCTCCAGCCATGATCCATCTGACAAATATCCGTAAACAACACGGCGCGCAGATCCTCTTTCAGGACGCCAGCCTGCAGATCCTCCCCAATACCCGAACCGGCCTTGTTGGCCCGAACGGCGCAGGCAAGACCACGATCTTCCGCCTGATCACCGGCGAGGAAGAAGTGGACCGCGGCGAAATATCCTGTTCGAAAAAGACTGCTATCGGCTATTTCTCCCAGGATGTCGGAGACATGACAGGTAGATCGGTACTCGCCGAGGTCATGTCGGCAGCCGGTGAAATTGTCGAAATGAGTCGCCAGATGCGGGAGATGGAGGCACAGATGAGTGAGCCGATGGCCGAGGAAGAATTGACGGCCCTGCTCGAACGGTATGGCAATATCGTCGAGATATTCGAACACCGGGGCGGTTATGACCTCGATGCCCGAGCCAAAGCTGTACTCACAGGCCTCGGTTTTACAGACGACGATTTCGAGCGGCCGGTCGAATCCTTCAGCGGCGGCTGGAAGATGCGTATCGCCCTGGCCAGAATCCTGACCATCAATCCTGATGTCCTGCTCCTTGATGAACCAACCAACCATCTGGACCTCGAATCCATCGTCTGGCTGGAAGAATGGCTGGTCAACGATTACAAGGGCGCTCTGCTGATGACCTGCCACGACCGTGACTTCATGAACCGGCTCGTCAGCCGCATCATTGAGGTGGCCAATTGCAGCATCACCACCTACAGCGGCAACTACGATTTCTACCTGCAGGAGAGGGAAATCCGCCGCGAGCAGCTGCTGGCCAGCCATCGCCGCCAGCAGGAGATGCTCGCCAAGGAAGAGGAGTTCATCGCCCGTTTTGCGGCTAGAGCCTCCCATGCTTCGCAAGTCCAGTCACGGGTGAAGAAGATTGAAAAAATTGAACGGATCGAACTGCCGCCCGAACAGCGCGCGATCCGTTTTGAGTTTCCACTGCCGCCCCGCAGCGGCGACGACGTCCTGCACCTGAAGGATCTCGGCAAGGTTTGGCAGACCCCGGAAGGTAAAGAAATTCAGGTTTTCAGCGGCCTCACTGGTACCGTCAGGCGCCAGGAGAAGATTGCCGTGGTTGGGGTAAATGGCGCCGGCAAGTCGACGCTACTCAAGATCATCAGCGGCCAGACCGAGGCCAGCACCGGCAGCCTCGCCTTCGGGGCAAGTCTCAGCACCGGCTATTTCAGCCAGCACGCCATGGATATTCTGCACCCGGCGCAGACGGTCTTTGAGGCTGTCCAGGAAGCCATTCCGCTTGAGAATATAGGCGTCATCCGCAACCTCTGCGCCGCCTTTCTTTTTCAAGGCGACGACGTCCACAAACGCATAGCCAATCTGTCCGGGGGCGAGAAGAGCCGAATCGTTTTGGCCAAACTGCTGGTCCAGCCCCTGAATTTTCTGATCCTCGACGAGCCGACCAACCACCTCGACATCCAGTCGCGCGAGGTCCTGCTGGAGGCCCTGCAAAAATTTGACGGCACGGTCATCCTGGTCAGCCATGACCGCCACTTCCTCCGCAGCCTGGCCACCAGGGTCTTTGAAATTGATCATGGAGAAATGCGGATGTACGAAGGAAATTTCGACTACTACCTGCGCCAGACCGCTCAGGTACACGCTGGCCATTGAACCGGCCTGCTTCACCCAGCTTCCCGCCCGGTGCTTCTCAGATCAGAGTGCGGCCGGACATCACTTTCATGGAAAAAGTACAATGATACACGCCTCCAATATCGCTCTATCCTATGGCAAACGAGTCATCTTCAAGGATGTCAATATCAAGTTCACGGCCGGCAACTGCTACGGCCTGATCGGCGCCAACGGCGCCGGCAAATCGACCTTCCTGAAAATCCTGGCCGATCAGCTCGATGCCGACAAAGGCGAGGTCTTCGTCGGTGCCAAAGAACGCATCGCCTACCTCAACCAGGATCAGTTCGCCTTCGATGAAGAAACAGTAGCCAAGACCGTGCTGATGGGGCATACCCGCCTCCACGAGGTCATCGCTGAGCGCGAGGCCCTCTACGCAAAAACCGATTTCACCGACGCCGACGGTATCCGCAGCGGCGAGCTCGAGGCCGAATTTGCTGAGATGAACGGCTACGAAATCGAATCGGAGGCGGCAGTATTGCTCAGCGGGCTCGGCATCCCGGAAGAAATGCGGGAGAAGAAGATGAAGGAACTCGAGGGCGGCGACAAGGTCCGGGTCCTGCTGGCCCAGGCCCTCTTCGGCAACCCTGATATTCTCCTGCTCGACGAACCGACCAACAATCTCGACATCAAATCGATCATCTGGCTGGAGGGTTTTCTCGAACGCTTTCAGAACACCGTCATCATCGTCTCCCATGACCGGCATTTCCTCAACCAGGTCTGTACCCACATGGCCGATATCGACTTCGGTCGGATTCAGATCTACGTCGGCAACTACGATTTCTGGTACCAGGCCAGCCAGCTTGCCCTGCAGCAACGCCAGGACGCCAACAAGAAAGCCGACGCCAAGGCAAAGGACCTGAAGGAGTTCATCCAGCGTTTCTCCTCAAATGCCTCCAAGGCCAGACAGGCGACCTCGCGCAAGAAGCTTCTCGACAAACTCGAACTCACCGATTTGCCGGTCTCTTCGCGCAAGTATCCCTTTATCCTGTTCAAACCTAACCGTCCCTGCGGCGATGTCATCCTCGAGGTGGACCACATCTCAAAGACCATCGACGGCACCGAGGTTTTGAAGAATTTCACCCTGACTATCGGCAAGGGGCAGAAGATAGCCTTTGTCGGCACCAACAGCCAGGCCATCACCACCCTCTTCCAGATCCTGGCCGGAGAGATGAGCCCTGACAGCGGCACTTTCCGCTGGGGCCTGACTATGAGCAGTTCTTATTTCCCCAAGGAAAACAGCGCGTTTTTTAACAGCGACATGACCCTGGTCGAGTGGCTGGGCCAGTATACTCCGGTGACTGAAGGCGAGAGTTTTGCCCGCGGGTTCCTTGGCAAGATGCTCTTCTCGGGCGATGAAGCCCTGAAGAAGACCTCTGTCCTCTCCGGAGGAGAAAAAGTCCGCTGCCTGCTGGCCAGGATGATGCTCAGCGACGCCAACGCCCTGATTCTCGACGAGCCGACCAACCACCTCGATCTGGAATCGATTACCGCGCTGAACAACGGCATGCAGGCCTTCAGCGAGATCATCCTCTTTTCCTCCCATGACCACACTCTGGTCCAGACCGTAGCCAACCGGATCATCGAGATCCTGCCCGGCGGTGGTGTCATCGACAAAATGCTGCCCTACGACGATTATCTCGCCGATCCGGAAATCCAGGCAATGCGAGAAGCGCTTCTCGCAAAAAGGGCCTGACGACAAACCAAGGTGACCTGAAACTTGAAACACTTTTCTTGCCTCTCTCTCCATCTGTAATGAGCATACTCGCGGCCTTTTTCGTCATTTTCCTACTGGCATTCTGCTGGTTCGGACTGTATTATCTCAATGACAAACAGCTCAAAGATCCTGATGGCAATGCCAAGATTACCGGTAACTGCGGCGATACCATGGAAATCTCTCTGCAGTTCAGCGATGGCAGAATCACCGATACCTACGCCTGGACCAATGGTTGCTCATTCAGTCAATCCTGCGTCCAAGCTGCCACCCAATTGGCACAAGGCAAAGGAGTAGAGGAGGCACGGAAAATTTCCATGCTGACAATCATGGAGGAGATCGGCAGACTGCCGGAAACCCATCTCCATTGTGCCCAATTGGCTGAAACCACGCTGCAACGAGCGATCACCAACTACTTGAGCAAACAGACGATATCAGCCAACAGCGGCGCAAGCTGAACCCACCCCGTTGGAGCCTGGCGAAAGATCTCCTTAATTTTCTTTTGTGGTTCACCCGGTTTTTACGTAGAATACTCTGTGAAAGATCACCATTCGCAGATGAATCAACCGCCAGAAAAGCTGCCTGCCCCTGTTGCTTCAAAGCACCTGCGATAACCGTAAAATTGCACCTCCCCCACCTCGCCGAAAACACACAGAGGTACATCATGAGAAAAATGGTCAACAAATTGAGTGATGCGATTTTCGTCATCACCGAGGAACGCTCATGCCCCATCTACAATCTCGGCGAAGAATTCAAGGTTGAGAATCTGGGTCTCACAGTCCCTGCCCATAAACCCGGCTGTCTCTACCTTGCGCAGGCAATTGCCAACATAGTTACATCGAAAGATCGTTTCAGCGGAATCCCGAAGTTTGGTGCCCAGAAATCAAGATTTGACTGTGGCGGCTGCGAGGGCAGGATCTACTTCGAATTTAAAAAGGAAAGAGACTTTGCCACACTGCAGATGAAGTTGCTCAACGAGACAGAGGAACGGCGTCGAAGGCAACATCTTGATAAATTTTTTGGCGTACTGCGGAATCTTGACTTCTTCGAATCCCTTGATGACGACGCTTTGAGCGATCTCACCATGCTCCTTGAGATGAGGACCATTCCCGTCGATCATGTCGTTTTGAAAAAGGGTGACTCCGGCAGCCATCTCCATATCGTGCTCTCAGGCCGAGTGGCTGTTGTTGCCTCGGATGGTTCGAGGATTGCGGAAATGGGCAAAGGAGAGATTTTCGGCGAGATGAGCCTGCTCTCCGGCGAACCTGTGAGCAGTTCCATCCACACCATTGCCGATACCCAGTTTGCCATGTTGAGTATCAAGAATTTCAAGCATGTACTGAAAAAATATCCGGTACTTCAACTCTTCCTGTTCAAGATGCTGGTCGATCGGGCTCAGACCCTGGCGCTACGCTCGGGCAACATCTCTTCGGGAATGTCCGGTGAGCTTTCGGAAATCTCCACCATCGACCTCTTCCAGTTGATCAACTCCGCCCAGAAAACCGGAACAATCGATCTTGCCCTGGAACTTGGCAGGGGAATGGTTTTTTTCAGAGATGGCGAAATCATCCATGCCCGTTTCCTCAAACACCGCAACTCCGACGCGCTGTTTGCCCTGCTGCACGAGAAACGCGGTCACTTCAGCTACACCAAGGGAATCCCCAAAGAGCTCGACAAGCTGCCGCCAATCGGCGGTTTTATCGGCTTGATGATGGAAGGTCTACAGAGGATTGACGAGAATCGCTGATTGTCAGCCTTTTCTGGAGACGATTTTATTAGTCCTACGCTCTTTTGCTGCCGCCAGCCAGTTTCCAGCCTTCACAGCATTCCTCTTTTTCGATAGGCCGCATAGATAAGCCGATCGATTATCACAAAAAAAACAATCGGCAGGGCCAGAAAAACCAGGGTTAAAAGCGAGGCCACGCTCTTGTCGGAGGAGTTGAGCAGAGGGAAGATATACCCGGAATACGATGGCACCGAGCCCCCCCCGACAAGAAAGACCAGAAAATATTCGGAAAAGGCCACGAGAAAAACGATTGTCGCCCCGGCCAGCAGAGCCGGCAGCAGTTGGGGCAACTCGACAGTAAGCAGGATTCTGAAAGATGAAGCACCGAGATTCCTGGCGCACAAGGCAAAATTCTCACCATAGGCCTGATATCCCGCCGTCAGGGCCCTCAGCATATACGGATAACTGACTATGGCAAGAATCAGAATCACCCCCCAGACTGTATCTGCAATTCCCAGACGAAGAAATATGAAGTGAGCCCCCATGGCGAAGGCCATGGGGGGAATCAGGGCGGGAGCAAGCAAGAGCCCTTCCAGGAGATTCTTACCTGTGAAAGCTACCCGGGCAAAAAGCTTTGCCGGCAGAATTGTCATGAAAAACGTCAGCAGGATAGTTCCCAAAGAATAGAGGCAGGAAGAGAGCAGACTGAGACCAATGTCATGCCAGTGCTGCATGAGATATCGGAGGCTGCGCAGGCCCCAGATTGCGGGAACAATATCGGGAAAGGACCATGAAGACGAAAAAGCGTTGAGCAGCAGGACAATGACCGGCAGAGCAAAGATGAGAAACAAGAAAGCCAGAAAAATCAATGCTCGTATGACAGTCACAGTTTACGCACCTCCTGCGCAAGCCTGCCAGACAAACGCAGGTAGAGCGCAATACAGATCAGTGAGAAGGCAAACACAAGAGTAAGCATGGCCATGGCCACAGGCCGCTGAACAAGATCCTTCTGAAAGAAATATTCATAAATCCGTATACTCAGCATGCCCGGATAACTGTCACCGAGGACAAACGGCAGATCAAAGCCGCCAAAGGTGAAGATAAAAAGAATGATAAATGTGGTATTGATGGCTGGCAGGATAAAGGGAAGAATAAGAGTAAGAAAAATACGGAGTCGGCCGGCACCGAGCATCCTGGCCGTATCGATCTGCCGCCTGTCAAATTTGACGAGCATGGCATACACCATAACCATGACAAAGGGTGTCTCCTTGTAGACATAGGCCGAAATCAAGTCAATGCCGGAAGGAGTATAGAGCAGATCGGGGAATCTTTCAAAGGAGTCGATCAGCGACAGATGATAGGCAATGGACGAGACAATGCCGGTCTTGGCCAGGAAGATAACGGCCAGATAACCGACGGCGATATGCGGCAGAACAAGCGGTATCTTATAGATGATGGCGAGCTTGCGGTATCTCTGCGGCAGCTTCCAGACCATGTATGCCAGGCCGGTCCCGAGGACGATGGAGAGAATGCTGCTGAGCAGGGCGACATACAGGGAAAAAGCCGCCGAACGGAAAAACCAGGAATCGGCGAACAGTTCCCTATAGGCAAAAAACAGCGTTTCGTAGGTATAGGAAAACATCAGCAGGCCAAACGACTGCAGCAGGGTGATAGCCAGACCGCAGCCGAAGACCAGCACAAAAGGCAGGAGCAAAGGCAGCAGACGAAGCAGGAGATCAACGCGCCGCATCGTCTTATTTGGCCTGCAGCACGAGTTTTTCCCAGTCTTTTTCCAGATGTTCAAGATAATCGGATGGTATCTCCGGCACTGCCGCCTTGGCCAGATCGGCAAGCGGCAGGGTTGCTGCGCCCAGATCCAGGGTTTGAAACTTCTCGCGATCCCCTGTGCTCAATCTGCTCAGATCCAGGGCGGTGAAATCGCCCCAATTGGTCGGGTTATTTTTCGACAGCTGGGCCTCGGGCGAGAGCAGAAAATTGGCCACCACCATAGCCCCTGCCTTGTTCGGGGCATTGAACGGGACAGCGGTGAAGTGGGTGTTATAAATGGAACCGTCGTCCATGACGAATGTGCGTACGGACTTTTTATAGCGCCCCTGGAGAATTTTGCTCTGAGCGCTAGCCTGGTGATAACTCATATTGATCAGAACCTCACCGCGTTCAAACAGCGTGTCGAGTGCCGCGATATCCTTGGGATAGTTTTTCCCCTCTTGCCAGAGATACGGTTTCAGCCCGTTGAGATACTCCCAAATCTTACCGGATTTGCTGGCATAGAGAGCACTTTCAAAGCCAGCCATGTACTGACTATGGCCACCGGTGACGGCATAGAAAACCTGGCGGATAAAGGCCGAGCCGGTAAAATCAGGCGGCTTGGGATAGCTGAATTTCCCCGGATTCATTTTCACCCATTCCTTGAGCTCGGCAAAGGTTTTCGGAGGGTTCGGAACCTTGGCTGAGTCATACTCAAAGACAAACTGGGCACGCCCGTACGGTACTTCGTACCCTTGTACCGGGTAACCGAAATCAAACTCAACCGATGCCAGATCGACAAGATTGAAATTGGGCAGAAAGTCGGTTACCGGCCCATGCAACAGGCCATTTTCCATGGCATTCTTAAAATTCTCACCGTTGATCCACAGCAGGTCCATGCTTCCTCTGCTGCTTCCTGCCTGTTTTTCCGTCAGGAGTTTGTTGACGAAGACGGATGCATCCGCCGGCACCCGCTTCAAGGTAATATCGAATTTTTCCTTCACCATCGAGGCCACATAGCTATCAACCCAGGAGTTGATCGTTGTCGATCCACCCCACATGAACCACTTCACCTCGGTTCCCCGAGCCTGCTGCGCCATATCGGCAAACTGGCTGGCATCGGCTGCCGATACGGGATTCCATGTCCCGGCAAGCACCAGCACTGCCATGATCAATCGAAACACGCATTGCATAATCAATCCCCTTTCAGTTGTATGTATCGCTTCACTATGAGCCTGACACGGTCATGGATCTTCAACATTCCACCGGAATTATAGGCCGTGACCGTCAGATCGTCAATTCGAATTCGGCAGACGCTGTACTGCCCGGCAAAGAGCATATCCTCTATCACCCCGGATCCCTGAGGATCTTTCTCAATTATCAGGGATTCTGCCCGTACACTCATATCATAACCATTGCCCTCGGCCGCCTCCGGCAGTGACAGTAAATGGAAATATTTCCTTGGGATTGTGTTCACATGCCCGAGAAATGCGGCCACCTGGTCGGACGTCGGTTCATTGTACACCGCCTGGGCATCATCGTACTGGCAGAGCACACCGTCGAGCAGTACGCCGATCTTGTCGGACATCATCATGGCCTCCTGCAGATCGTGGGTCACACAAATAGTGGTGATCGTGTATTCCTTCTGGAAACGCCGGATGAACTCAGCAGTGCCGCCCTTGAGGTTTTTGTCGAGGTTGGCGAAGGGCTCGTCAAGCAGAAGAATCGATGGATTGACGACCATTGCCCGAGCCAGGGCCACCCGCTGCTGCTGACCGGAGGAGAGCTGATTGGGAAATTGGCCAGCCTTGTCGACAAGACCAAAATAGTCCAGCATGGCCATGCTCCTCTGCCGTATCTCAGTCGCACCCTTACGACGGGTTTTGAGACCGAAGGCGACGTTGTCAAAGACGGTCATCGTAGGAAAGAGGACATAATCCTGAAAAACCAGGATAGCGGGATTGCTCAGGAGATCAGCCTTTGAACGGATGCCGCCCGAATCCGGTTGGTCAAGACCGGCAATGATCTTCAGCAGGGTGGTTTTCCCCGCCCCGGAAGGACCGATGAGCGAAACCAATTCCCCCTGTGCCACAGAGAATGAGACATTATCGAGAACTCTCTGGCCATGATAGCCCTTACAAACCGAATCTATGACAAGAAACATCGGGTCTCATCCAAATAGGAGACAATTTTTCTGAAGGTAGCGTCGTTCGTTAACGCTCGGTTTCGGCTGGTGTATTCATGCCAGGCCATGTAACACCAGCTCAGGGCCCGGAGCAGAATGACCCTTTCCATGATGGCCGTCTTTTCGCGGAGTTCGGTCAGGGGGATGTCGAGACCCGACTGCTGTCTGTATGTTTCGAGAAAGACCCCTCTCGCCTCTTTATTCAAGCGACAGTCGGTCTTCCAAAGAGTCGTAGTCGGCACCAGGAAATGCGCCAGATCCTGATAACGGCAGGAAACCACGGCCTTTTCCCAATCAACCAGACAGGATCGCCGGGAATCGACCAGGAAATTACCGGAATTCACTTCGGTATTGACTATACACCGGGACTCCCCCTCAAACATCAGGGGCGAATGGGCGGCCATTTCAAGGATGTCCTCGTAATACTGCAGCAGCAGGCTGCGGACCTCGCTATATTCACTGCCATTATAACGCTTGAGCATGCCAAGGGATTCTGCGGCTATATCCCGAATGGGATCCTCCTGCACTATCAACCGGGGATCTGTCGGCAACCTATGGATGCGGGCAAAGATTCGGGCAGCGGTATCGAGATCCCTGCCATAGTCCAGCGGCCTGCCGGGGATATACTCCATAAGCAGCACGCCATTGCCAAGCCCGCCGCCATCAAGGCTATAACGGTATGGCCGCGGCGTGACACCCGAGGGAAAAACTGCCTCGAGGACATGAAACTCGTACTCGATCTGACGGGAAAGTCCGAGTTGAGTGCCGTGGTTGATCCGGAAAACATACTCCTGCTGCTCGTCGACAATTCTGTAGTTTTCGTTGTACTCGCCAGCCGCAAGAAAGGTGCACTGCAACGATCGAGAGAGCCAGCCGTGGTCTTTGAGATATGCCGATACAGCCGTCGATTTATCCATGAGTCACCACATATCTCCGTCAAGATCAGCGAGACGAAGGGGGCAGAGCAGGATGGCAAAGTTGCCGGCCTGCCGGTTTCCTGCCCTTGATTTCCAACCGGGTCTGGCGTAGCGCTGGCGCGAACGCATCCGCCTCTCCCGTCGCCTTCAGTGTCTCATCTATCAAGATCAGGGCCTCTGTGAAACAGCCTTGCCGAGAAAGCGCCTCCGCAAGATTGTTGATAGCCGCGGTATGCCGCGGCTGAATTTCAATAAGCTTCCTATAGATTCCTGCCGCCTCATTCGACTGACCCTGAGCCAGCAAGGTGTTGGCCAGACCAAAAAGAGCATCCGGTTGATCGGGCCACCGCGCAAGAGCGGCTTCATAGGCAGCCCTGGCACTATCGAGACGCCCCATGCTTTCAATGGCGGCAACTTCGAGCAGATAACGCTCCGGCACCGCCGTATTGGCCGGCAACTCGCCGGGACGCAGCAGGACCATTCCCCAGCTATCAGCCCGCCGCCACGTCGCGGCAAACCGCCCACCTGCCATCACCAGCCGCCGTTCCTCCCCGGAACGCAGGACAACCTGGTCATCATCCAGGATACCGATGACCACCGCATAGTGGAAGACGGGAATCAAGCGCAGGCCGAGGTTCTGCAAAACAAGGACAGGCCGGCCAGCCAGGAGCTCTGCCTGGAGCGCCGATGGCTCAGGGTCAATGACATAGGGAATCCGGCCGAATCGCCGGCTTGCAGAAATAACTTCCACCTGCAGAGAACCTCGTCTACCAGGAAGATACAGATACGGCGCCAGTTCATCCGGCCCGACAGTGCTGCCGGAGCTCCTGAAAAGCGTGGCCAGGGCAGCCGGGCCGCATTGAGATGTTTTCTGCGGGAAAAATGCGGTATCCTCGAGTTCGACAGACTTCAAGCCATCCACCGCCGGAAAGCTCGCCAGTCTGGAGACTGCACATCCCGACAGAAAAAGACAGAAAAAGATCAGCGTAAGAATCCGGTGCGGCAATCCGACCTCTCACAGTTTGTGAAAGATATTGATCACGCCGACCAGTTCCAGGATGAGCAAAACGATAAAAAGGATTCCGATCACCTCGATAGCCCCTGCTCCGGCAGGCAGATCGCCAATGCGACTCTGCAGTTTGGCCACCTCATCCTGGGTCAGGCTTGCGACCCGCGCCTTGGCCTTCTCCGGATCAACACCCAGAGAGATGAGTTGAGTTCTGACATCCTGCCGTTCCAAAGCTGCCTGAAGTTGATCCTTCGCTGTCAATTTGCCGACGGCGAGATGGGTCTCTGTGCTTATGACTCCGGCACGGGCGGCTGGCAGGAGGCTCACGGTTGAAAAGAAAACAACCAACAGAGAAAGTACTGCGCATTTCATGATACGGGTCTGCATATTTTCACCTCATCGGAAAAAAACTACGGGGGAACAGCCTCAAAACACCGGCTGCCAGCCATCCAGCCAGAAATCACCACTGCCAGTTAGTATCGCAGATGACCTCCAAGGCTAGCGCACAACACCGCGATCAGCAAGATTTTTTATTATTGCCACCGGTGGGTTCCGGTGGCAGGCTGCTCGTTGAAAATCTTGTCGAGCCCGAAGAATAACAGAGGAAAGGCAAAGAGGCTTTTGGTATACTTCATTATATGAAACTTCTTTGGAACTACAAAGATATCTTCGATCTTGAGTACTTTCTCCACAAGGACTCAAATGTCGCAGATGGCACGCTGCGCCAGAGAGACCGCGCTCTCTTTGTCCAACATATCGAACCTGCGCTGCAACAGTGTCCCAAAGATCAGCAACGACTGTTTATCCTGCATAACTGGCTTGAGCACCGGCGCCGGGCAGAATTCGGCACAGCCGACAGCCTCAGCCCGGGGGCCCTCTTCGTGGAGGCCCACCGCACCCTGCGTCTTATATCCCTGGTTGCCGGCCTTTTCTTCGGCTCCATTGCCGGACTGAGTTTTTTCAACTACGCCGGGACCACACCGGTGAATATTTTCTCCTTTCTCTTCTTCTTCATATTTACCCAGATCGGCGCACTTCTTCTCCTGCTGCTTTCCGGTCTCGTCCGCTGGCTTCTTCGTGGCAGGAGAGTCACCCCGCCGTTGTTAATACGAATTATGGGTGAGTTGATTACCAGGACCATCCTCTGGGGACATCGCAATATTCTCGGCAGAATGTGGGCGGAGTCGAGGGACAGTCTGGCAGCTTCCCTTGGTCTGATTAAAGGAAGGCAACGGATTTACGGTTCTCTTTTCTTTTGGCCTGTTTTTGCCCTCACCCAGCTTCTTGCTATTGGCGCCAACGCCGGAGTCTTCGCCGCAACGCTTTTCAGAATCCTCACAAGTGACGTGGCATTCGGCTGGCAGTCAACTGTACAATTTAGCAGTCACGCTCTGTATTCCTTCGTACAGATTGTCAGTCTTCCCTGGTCGTGGATCATTCCGCAGGATTTTTCCCATCCCTCGCTGACCGCCATCCAAGGCAGCAGGATCATCCTCAAGGACGGCATTTCTCATCTCTCCACTCAGGATCTGGTGTCATGGTGGCCCTTTCTCATTCTCTGCCTGATGGTCTATGGTCTGCTGCCACGGATTATCCTCTACGTCCTTGCCATCTACATGCAGTACAAGAACCTGAGCGAACTGCGGCTGCAGCACTCGCCCTGCCTCCGTCTGCTGCAAAGGCTGCAGACACCGCAGGTTTCAACCCAGGCAGCACCAGAATTCCGCAACATGCAGGAACAGCCATTAGCCGAGATTCCGCCTGCAGGCGAAAAGGACATTGGCCGTGAACGAGATTCTCAAACCCCGGTTCTGGTGCTCATCCCCGACGAGATATATTCTCTCTACCAGGATGATGCCCTGAAGACCCTTCTCGCCCCGCGCGGTCTGCACCCAGCCGGGAAGATGAGATTCATGGCAAGCTACGACGCAGACCGTAAGATACTTGAGGATCTTACCCGGCAAGATTGGACGGAAACAGAAGGAATTGTCATTCTCATGGAGGCATGGATGCCGCCGCTGATCGCCTTCCTGTCGTTTCTCAATACTCTCCGCGCGGCCGTCGGACCAGACATCACCATCACCATTGAACTCATCGGTAAATCAGGGCCAGAGCACCTTCCGGCCCCGCCATCAGGTAACGACTGGGCGATATGGGCCAAGAAAATCACCGCTCTTGGTGATCCCCTGATTTCACTGGAGCCTCTCGGGGCAAGCCAAATATGATTATCCAGCAAACCGCACTCGCAGGGGCCTAAGATATGGTACCTGAAATAGCGATAATGGGACATCCGAACGAGGGAAAATCTTCGGTCCTCTCGACTCTGGCCGAGGATGATTCCGTGCGCGTAAGCCCGACGCCTGGCGAAACCACCCATTGCCGTTCTTTTCCAGTGATCATCGACGGTCGCGAAGTGCTGCGCTTTATTGACACCCCCGGTTTCCAGAATCCTTCCCGGGTTCTCAGCGAACTGCGAAGACTGGCTGGTCAGGGCGACGGGATAATCAGACAGTTTCGGGAATACGCCAGATCAATCCCGGAACTGCGCGACGACTGCGAGCTCTTGCAGCCCGTCGAACGAGGTGCCGGCATTATTTATGTAGTGGACGGTTCACGACCGGTGCGAAACGTCGACCGGGACGAGATGGAGATTCTCCGCCTCTCCGGCAATCCCCGGATGGCCGTGATCAACTGCAAGGATCAGCGGGAGGAGTACCTTCAGGACTGGAAGGAGGAATTCCGCAAGGCTTTCAATGCCAACAGGGTTTTCAGCGCCCACCGGGCCACCTATGCCGAACGCATCCTCCTTCTCGAGGCCTTGCAATCGATAGACCAAGATTGGCATGAGGTTCTGGGCCAGGTGATCAGCGCCTTCAAACGTGACTGGGCCGCCCGCAACGCCGCAACCATCGATCTGATCATCACCATGCTGAGCGACTGCCTCACCTACCGCCGACTGATCGATGCTGGCCCGGAAGAGCTTGAACGGCAGGACAGCGAACGTTTCCTCAAAGCCTATAATCAGGCCATCGCCGAAAAAGAAGAGGCTATCCACCAGAAGATCCGCAGTCTCTACAAACACAACATCTTCAAATATCAACTACCTGCAAGATCGCTGCTCCGAGAGGAACTGTTCAACGAGAGGACGTGGCAGATACTCGGTCTCTCGAAAAAACAGCTGGCAATTATCGGCGGTTTAGGCGGTGCGGCCATCGGCGCAGGGCTCGATATCGCCCACGCCGGTCTGAGTATGGGCCTCTGGGCCACCGTGGGTGGCGCGATCGGTGCTCTGGGTGCCATCCTCGGCGGCGAGACGGCTTCCGCCAACGCCACGTTCATGGGCTTGAAGCTGGGCGGTCAGCAATTGCAGATCGGCCCGAGCAAATCGATCGATCTTCTTTTCATACTGCTCAACCGATCCCTGCTTTTTTATTTTCACACAATAAACTGGGCCCATGGCCGGCGGGATTATGCCAAGGCCTCAGGCTCGGAGGACCGCTCCCCCGACCAGCTGGGTTTCACCCGTAACTGGTCATCGGCCAGAATCAAGGTCTGTCATGAGTATTTCAGAGCATTGCAGCAGGAAAACGACTCGGCCCGGTACAAAAGCGAAAGTGATCTCAGGGAAATCCTGGAGACGGTACTCATGGAAATATCCCAGAGATCCTAGCCGGGTCCGCACGCCTCCCCTGAAATGAGCAAGCCAGAACGGAGGATATAAAGACCATGGAAAAGATCATCACCACCGAAAAGCACCCGATCAAGCTCTGGCTCAGAGACATCGATGCAGATACCCTGACCCAAGCCAAAAACCTCGCCAACCTTCCTTCTATACATAGCCACGTCGCCATCATGGCTGACGCCCATGTCGGTTTCGGCATGCCCATCGGCGGTGTGGCCGCAACGACCGACATCGTCATCCCCAACGCAGTGGGCGTCGATATCGGCTGCGGCGTCTGCGCCGTTCCTACTTCGCTCAGCGAAATCGACCGCGAGAAACTCAAACAAATCCTTGGCGCCATCCGCAAAACCATCCCTTTGGGTTTTGCTCATCATCGGCATAGCCAACCAGCCCATCGTATGCCCGCGCCTCCGAAGGGAAGTCGGATCTCAGATCTGCCGATCGTAAGTAAAGAATATGAAAGCGCTCTCTTCCAGATCGGTACCCTTGGCGGCGGCAATCATTTTATCGAGATCCAGAGGGCCGACGATGGACATATATGGCTGATGATCCACTCCGGCAGCCGTAATATCGGCTATCGAGTGGCCAACCACTACAACGATCTGGCCATCGCTCTCGCCAGGAAATACGGCTGGACTCAAGGAGCCGATCAACAACTGGCCGCACTCTCGCTTGACTCCGAAACGGCTCAGAAATATCTCCTCGAGATGAAGTATTGCGTGGATTTCGCCAGAGCGAACAGACAGCTGATGCGCGAAACGATCGAGGATATCATCCAGCAATTCTGTGCCCCTGTCCGTTTTGGCGAAGCCATCGATGTGGCTCACAACTACGCGGCGAAGGAACACCATTTCGAGCGGGAGGTCCTGGTGCACCGGAAGGGGGCAACTAGAGCAGGGCTGGGCGAGACCGGCATCATCCCGGGCTCACAGGGAACCGCCAGTTATATTGTCAGGGGGAAAGGGAACACGGAGAGTTTTTCTTCCTGCTCGCACGGGGCAGGACGACGGCTCGGTCGCAAGCAGGCGCAGAAACAGCTCGATCTACAAAAAGAGATCAGGATGCTGGAATCCCAGCAGATTCTTCATGCCATCAGGGGCAGGAGGGATCTTGAAGAGGCCGCGGGAGCCTATAAAGACATTGAAGAGGTACTGTGTTTTCAGCAGGATCTGGTCGAGGTTGTCACTCGACTGAAGCCGCTTGCCGTCGTCAAGGGTTGAGACGGCAGCGGTTTTTGGCAATTAATAGCAGGAAACCAGACTTTTACGGCGCCAACCGTTCGATTTTCCAGCCGCCTGCCGACTCATTTCTAGTATAGAGAAAACGATCGTGCAAACGGTTTTGCCGGCCCTGCCAAAATTCAATCTCAACCGGTTCGACCCGGTATCCTCCCCAAAAAGAGGGGATAGGTACTTTGCCCTCCCCTATTTTTCGTTTCATCTCCTGGAACTTCTGCAGCAGGATCTGCCTCGAGGTCAGGGTATGGCTCTGGCTTGAGACCCAGGCGGCCATCTGGCTGTCTTTAGGCCTAGACATGAAATATTTGGCCGACTCGGCTGCAGAAATCCGGCTTGCCGTGCCGTTGATTTGGATCTGGCGCTCCAGATCAAGCCAGACAAAAAGCAGGCTGACCCGAGAATTGGCGGCGATTTCCTGCGCCTTCCTGCTCTCGAAGTTGGTGAAAAAGACAAACCCGCTGTTATCGTAATATTTGAGCAGTACCGTGCGCTGGCTTGGCTGGCCGTTGCTGCCGACTGTCGCCAGAACCATGGCGGTGGGATCAGGGATCTCCGTCGATCTCGCCTGCTCAAACCATGTCGTGAATTGTTTGAGCGGATCCGGGTCCAGGGATGATCGGGAAAGCCCCCCTTTCAGATACTCTCGACGGAAATGACTGATGTCCAAACTCTACCACCTTTAAAACTCGTATTTTCAAATGCATCGCGTATCGTCACTCGGCTATCAGCCGTTGATGACCTTGATGCCTTCCAGTTTCCAGTTCTGGGTGCCAACTGGACGAGCCCAGGTCCATTCTTCTTCAAACTTGACCGGGGTTGTCGTGCTGCCGGAAACAACCTCGTTGGTCTTCTCGTCAACGGTGTAGTCGAGCAGATTTGCGGTAAACAGGACGGTGATGAAATCCTCACTGCCATCACTGCCGGCAGAGACGATATCAACCTTGCGTACGGCGATGCTTTCCAACTTGTTGATATGACCAAGACGTCGCATTTCCTCGAACTGCTCTTGATATTCTGCTGCCAGGGACTCACCGAGCAGATGCCGGTAGGAGTCAAGATCACGACGCATCCAACCTGCCTGGACCTGGAAAAAGACATCCGAGGCGATTTCGAGAAAATACTTGGTGTCAAAGGACCGATCCGTTCCTCGAATCTGGGCTATTCCCTCTTCAAGAGCATCCTGAGGTCCGAGCGGAGGCGGCGGAGGCGGTGCCACCGGCGATG
>JFJP01036233.1_pt1 | contig 41879 bp, 34 predicted proteins | sample 431651 | NCBI WGS metagenome assembly JFJP01 (sample SAMN02602958, study PRJNA72255) | Microbial mat metagenome, whole genome shotgun sequencing project. | biome: fresh water; feature: sink hole; material: water; isolation source: purple microbial (photo- and chemosynthetic) mats found in...
GAAAATCGGAAGCGGATATACTGGCACTCTCGATAGACGACAAGACGACGATATTGAATCTGGCCGGCACCGCCGCAATCGATTTCGGGACACTTAAAGATATAGTCAGCGAAGATGACTCCGAAACCTCGGACGATGACCTTATCGATAATGCCTTGAACTCATTCGATACCTCGGTCGATCTGACGGCCATAATGTATGTTCTGGGCGATACCGAGACGATCGATACGGCACCGATAGACACGATAGTTTTTGCTTCCGCGGTGGTGCTGGCGGATCTTGCCGATTCGATCGGGACGGATAACGTCACTATATTGATGGATGGGGGAACAGTCGAGGCGTCCCGATGCCGGAGACGCCGATCTTGGCGGTTTCAACCTTATCGATCTCCTGCAAGGAACGTCAAACCCGTGAAAAAAACCGTGCTTCATCCACCCGCCCGGAAGGTTATTCCGGGAATATGCTTATTTGTGCTCATACAATCGTCCTTGTTCATTTCCGCCCAGGCCTTCACCTTCGAACCGGTCCGTCCGCTCATCGTTTCGGGGCGGACCGCCGGATATGGCGGTGCGTACAGCGCGATCGAAGCGGGCTTTGATACCCTTACCACGAATCCGGCGGCGCTTGCATTTGTGGACAAGGAATGGTCGGTGGCCCGGCTTGCCGTCAACGTATCGGGACCGCTGTTCGACCTGCCGGTGATAGCACAGTCGGACGACATGGTTTTGAGCATTCTCGGCCTCGTCGCCGACAACAACGGCGTGTATATCGGAATGAACATGACGGGACCCGTAGCCTTCGGCAAGGTTGACCGCAACTTCGGTTTCGGCATCTTCAACCGGACCATCGCTTCCGCTGACATCCCCTCGATCAGCCGGGCGACCATCCTTTCGGGGGAAGAAATCCTCCTCGTCGGTGGGTATGGACTGAATGTGTGGGAAAACGGGAAAAATTCCCTCGCGGTCGGACTCCAGATGAAAGGATTTTTCCAGTCTTTCGTATATGAGTCAGGCACGGCGAGCACCCTCCTCGATACCTTCATGAATATGGATATCGAAGGAATTCCTGCGGTTCTCTCGACAGGATTCGGCATCGACGTCGGCATGCTGTACCGTCTCGGGGAGAATTTCAGTGCGGCCCTTACCTGCAAGGACCTGTACACGCCCGTTTTCTCGACGAAATATGCGAATATAGATTCCTACATGGCCGGAGAACCCGATGAGGAGACCCTGTATGACCGGCTGCCGCTCGATTTGTCGGCCGGTGTCGCCTTCTTCATTCCGCTCCCCGAACGCTGGAGCACGATATCCGACTGGAAGGTCATGCTGGATTACCGTAACGCCCTCGACTTGCTCAATCCACTCTACCGCAATCCCGTTCTCAACATTGCCGCCGGTACCGAGATCGTCCTCCTTGATGTGGTGAGCCTCCGCGCCGGTATCAGCGATACCTATCTTTCCACCGGTCTTGGCCTTGACCTGACGCTCTGCCAGATCGATTTCGCCATGTACGGCACCGAAATGGGTCTCGATCCCGGAATACGCCCGCTCCTCAACATGGTCCTTTCGGTCGGTTTCGTTTACTGATTTTTCCCCCTTCCCGCTTGTTGACAAAACCGGCGAATTGATATACCTTGTTCTTCGTTGTCCCGCAACGCGGGCCACTAGCTCAGTAGGTAGAGCAACGCCCTTTTAAGGCGTGGGTCGATGGTTCGAATCCATCGTGGCTCAATAATTGTTGAAAAAACCGTAATTAATAAAATTACGGTTTTTTTATTTTCATTCATTTCATTCCTCCTTTAACAAGCCTTACTTCGATGAAGTGTGGCTTCCTGTCGTCGACCAGATGGATGGCCGAACCGTCCAGGATCCGGCCGTCCACCGTCACCGAAGCACCGCCCGTATTCCCGGAAATTTGCGATACTTCGATATCGAAAAATGTTTTCTTGTAGCGATACCGGATCTTGAAAGACGGCCATTCTTCAGGCATGCATGGCTCGATGCGCAGGGTGTCGTCGGCGACGCGCAAGCCCAACAGCGATTCGGTTACCAGACGGTACATCCATCCGGCGGAACCGGTGTACCAGGTCCATCCACCGCGGCCGGTATGCGGCTCGACGGAATATACGTCGGCGGACATCACGTAAGGCTCGACTTTATAAACCGCGGCCTTGGCGTGCGTATCCGAATGGTTGACCGGGTTGATCATGGAAAAAAGTTCCCAGGCTTTCGATTTTTCGCCCATGGCAGCGAAGGCCATCGCCGCCCAAATCGCGGCATGGGTATACTGTCCTCCATTTTCCCTGACGCCCGGAACGTATCCTTTGATATAGCCGGGATCGCTCTCAGAAGAATCGAAGGGAGGATCGAGAAGCAGCACCAGGTTTTTGTCCCTTCGCACGAGCTGCTCGTCGAGCGACCGCATGGCGGACCGGGAGCGTTCCCCGGAACCCGCTCCCGAGAGGACGGACCAGCTCTGCGCGATCGAATCGATCCTGCATTCATCGTTTTTCGCCGATCCGAGTACGGAGCCGTCGTCGAAATAGGCGCGCCGGTACCAGTCCCCGTCCCAGCCGTTTTCCGCGATGCCCGAAAGCAGGTTTTCGGACTCGCTTCGACAGTATCCGGCATACGCGGTGTCGCCACGCAGGGCGGCGAGGGCGCCGAAATCCCGGAGCACCGAATAGAGGAAAAAAGCAAGCCAGACGCTTTCCCCTTTGCCTCCCGCGCCGACCATGTTCATTCCGTCGTTCCAGTCTCCGGAACCGATGAGGGGAAGTCCGTGCACGCCCCGCGGCGCGGAACGAAGTATCGCCTGTACGCAATGTTCATACAAAGTCCCGTGCCGTTCGGATTTTCGGGGCATGTCGTAATAGGATTCCTCATCCGGATTGACCTCACGACCTTCGAGATACGGGATATCTTCGTCGAGTATGCCCTCGTCTCCGGTAAGGGAGACATATCGGCATACGGCAAGGGGCAGCCACAGGTAATCATCGGAACATTTCGTCCTGACGCCTCTCCCGGACGGCGGGTGCCACCAATGCTGGACGTCGCCCTCGGCGAACTGGCGTGTCGCGCACAGCAGGATGTGCTCCCTGCAAATATCGCTTTCGACATTGACGAGGGACATCGCGTCCTGCAGCTGGTCACGATATCCGAATGCGCCTCCCGATTGGTAAAAACCGCTGCGTCCCCAGAGGCGGCATGAAAGGATCTGGTATACCAGCCAGCCATTCGCAAGGACGTTGAGAGCTTCGTCGGGCGTTTCGACCTGAATCGCGGAAACTTCCCGGGTCCAGTATTCGACGGCGGCGGTCAGCGCGATTCCCGGAGCCCCGGAATCCCGGAATTTCTCCGTCAAGGCGGAGGCTTCCTCCCGGCTGGCCGCTGCACCGAGCTTGAACGATATTTCCTTCTCCTGGCCGTCGGCAAGAACGAAGGGAATGCGGATGGCGGCGCAGGGATCGAGTGCCGGTCCGGTCAAGCCGGAAAGATCGACCCTCGTCATGGCATCGGGATTCGCGAGATTCCCGTTTCTTCCCAGGAATTCGGTCCTGTCCGCGGTAAGGGTCCTGCCGTCGCCCGATGCGTCGAAGAAAACGGTCCTGTCGCCGAATTCGATGTTGAAATGATTGTTGGCGAAGATGGCACCGGTTGCCGGATCGACCCCGGTGACGATATGCATCGCGGTCTTGGTACGCAAGTCTCCGAGCGTCAGCTCGGCATAGGCGGTCGCCGAAAGCCTGCGAGCCCGTCCCGATTCGTTGGTGATCTTGAGGGTCATGAATTTTACCGGCGCGTCGATCGCCACATGGATCCATAATTCCGTCCGGATTCCCTGCTCGGAGTGTTCGAAGACGCTGTAACCGAATCCATGCCGGGTCACGTAAGGTTCCTCGCCTTTTTTCGGCAGCGGGGTCGGAGACCAGAACCGGCCGCTGTCTTCGTCCCTTACATATAACGCCTCCCCTCCCGAGTCGACCACCGGATCGTTGTTCCAGGGAGTAAGCCGGAATTCATGGGCGTTTTCGCTCCAGGTATACGACGAGCCGGATTCCGTAACGACCGTGCCGAAACCCGGATTGGCGATTACGTTCGACCAAGGAGCCGGCGTCCGGTTGGTGTCGGTCGTCGTCATCACATACTCTTTCCCGTCGGCGGAAAACCCGCCATGTCCGTTGAAAAACAACAGGTGCCGTTTTTCGAGCGATTTGGAAACCGCACGGAGACGGAAATTCCGCGAAGGCAGGAGAAGAGGCATGATCTTCCTTTCGATTCGCCTGCCGTCGATCTGGTCTTCGAGCGTACCGCGGTCGTCGCTGATCACGATGCGCGAAACAGCCAGGATCAACGTCCGGTCTTCGGCTGAAATCTGTTCGGAAGACCTGATGAAAATTCCTCCCGGCCTGTCGATATTGTTCGACTCCCCGCTGACGGCCAGCAGGGAAACAAGCTGTTCCTGGAGCTGCTGCCGGTAGCTGCCGTTTTCCTCATTCCATATTACCATATCGACGTCGAGCCCTTTCTGACGCCAGTAGGCATGGGCCCGTACCATCTGCCGCGCCAGTTCTATTCTTGACGGATCCTTGATCATCAAAAGCACGATCGGCACATCGCCAGAAATCGAATACCCCCAGAGTCCCGATTGGCTCCTTCGGTTCGAAGCGATGGTATTCGAGTCGGTACGCATGCGCGCATCCGAATAGAGGATGGCTCCCGCCAATTTGCTGTATAAATTGGCGTCGGCCTCCGTTCCATTAATTTGCTGCAGGACAATCTGGCTGTGCGTCTGGGACAGTTCGAACGCACGGTTGGCGAACCTCTTGCCCTGGTATTTCTCCACCAGTTGCAAGGCCCCTTCGCGGGAGTCGCTGATACCGGTTATCATATCGATCACCACCGAAGCCTCGGGCGCAAAGGTGATTTTATGGCGGATGGCGACTATGGGATCGAGCACCGACCCCTGTGTCCCCGACAATTTTTCCCCGGATTGGAGCGCAACGGGATTAGCGGCTGAATATCCCCTTCCGATGAAACGCATGCGGTCGGTTTCGAAGGAAATTTCGCTTTCGATCCGGTCTCGTACCGCCATGAGATGCACCATCCACGGAAAATGTTCCTCGGCGGTCCTGCATCGTCTGTTGCAAATAATCGCCTGTTTGTCTTCGAGAATCTCCGTCTGTACGAACAGATTGCTGAACGGGGGATGAGCGGCATCGCTCGCGCCAGTTGCGATGACCGCTTCCGCATAACTCGTCACCTCGATCGTACGCGCCGTCCTGGAACGGTTCGTGATTCGAACGCGCCTCAATTCGATATCGTCTTCCGGCGATACGACAATCTCGGTATAGGTTTCGATTTCGTGGTCCCTGCGGCGGAACTCCGCCCTTCCCTCGGTGAAGATCGTCTCGTAACGCTCGCACTTTTTCAAGGTCGGTTGGTAGGCGGTCGACCAAAGATCGCCGGTCGCCGAGTCCCGAAGATAAATGAACGTGCCCATGTCGTCGCGGGTACTGTCCTCTTTCCAGCGGGTGACGGACAGATCCTTCCATCTGCTGTACCCCCCGCCCGCATTCGTGACCATAACATGGTATTTTCCGTTGGACAGGAGCTGGACTGCGGGAAACGGGGTATCGCAGTTCTTGAGAATGCGTGCCGGCGCGGACGCCGTTTTTTCCGCCGTCACGTATCCGTTCGTTTCCGTCGCATGCATGCGCGTGACGGAACTTCCGGGGATCTTCTCCTCCAGCAGCAAAGCGGTGGCCTGCACTTCGGGAATCGAGGAAAACCTGCGTTGCATGGGGTGATCGAAAAGAGACGCAGCGAACGCCAGCAGGCTCATTCCCTGGTGATGCGCCATGAAAGAGCGCACTACGGCGCTTTTATGACCGGCGGGCACTCTCGACTTGGTATAGTCGACGGCTTCATAGAGGCCATAATCGCCCTCGAATCCTTCTTCAGAAAGTCTCTCCAGGTTCGCGCATGCCTTGCCCGGCAGGACCATCAACGCGAGAGCGGTGGCGTAAGGGGCGATGACAAGATCGTCGACCAGGCCCCTCTGCAGACCGAGACAGGGTACGCCGAACGCATGGTACTGGTAATTGAGCGAGGCGTCGAACGAATTGTAACCCGATTCCGATATACCCCACGGAATTCCCCTCCGGTTGCCGTATTCAATCTGCGCTTTCACCGCCGACACGCAGCTCTGGTACAGCAGCGTCTTTCCGTAGAGGGGCATCACGAGAAGTGGCATCAGGTATTCGAACATGGAGCCGCTCCACGAAAACATGATGAGTTCGCCGCTGTTTTCGGTGAGAAGACGGCCGAGGGAAAACCAGCTTTCCTGGGGTATATGGCCCCGTGCGATCGAAATGAAAATCGCGAGTCTCGCCTCGGAAGCGAGAAGATCATAGTAGCCAGCATCCCTCCGGCGGCTGTCCGCGTTGTATCCTATGGAAAAAAGACGGCGTCGCTTGTCGAACAGAAAAGCGTAATCCATCGTGCTCAACCGTTCTATCCGGTCCGACAGATCGTCGATGAGCGCAAGCCGCTCCCCTGCATGGGTACGGCCCTCGGCGATCGATCGAAGCAGATTGTCGATGTTTTTTTTCTCGGCGTCCGGGATATTGCCTTCCGGCCGGGAAGCCAGGTTTTCCATCGCGACGGATTCCATGCGTTGAAGTCCGAGCAGGCTTTCCATACCGTCGAGCGCCGGAAAATCAACGTCATCCGGGCAGGGACTTTCCGATGTGATCCAGGGAAAGAGATAATCCATTTCCTCGATCGATTCCCTGCATTGTCCGAGCAGCGCCTCAGCCCACCACGCGATCCGTCCGTCTTTTTCACGGTTCGAAGCGAGGAGGATTTTTTCGGCATGCGAGAAAAGCCTCGTCAGCGCCGACCGGACGGAGGCGATGGTGACCGGGGAGGACAGGACCGTATCGTCGAGTTCCTTCGCGAAACCCGCCAGGGCCACGGGTTTTTTATGCTCGAACAGTCCTTCAAGCACCGTCGCCGTATCGTGAAGTCCTTCCCATAACCTGGGGTTCGTGTGCGGACCTTCCCGCATCGCGAGCAATCCCGCACGGAGAGTCATGAAATGCGCGGAAAGATTTCCGCTGTCTACCGTCGACACGTAACGGGGCATCAACGGTTTCTTGGTGATTGTGTCATACCAATTGTAAAAATGGTCGTGATGACGTTCCAGTGACGACATCGAATCAAGGGTGCGTTCCGTCCTCCCGAGCATCGACCGCATGGTGAGATATCCGAAATCGAATGCGGTAAGGTTTGCGAGCAGCGCGAGTCCCATGTTCGTCGGAGAGGTCCGATGGGCGATTTTTCCTGCAGGAACCTCCTGGAAGTTGTCGGGAGGCAGCCAGTTTTCCTCCGCCGTCACGAACGTCTCGAAAAAAGCCCATGTTTTTCGCGCGAGCCCGCGGATGAACGCGTTCTGTCCGTCAGTAAGCGAATCCAACCGTTCGGGAACCGGTTTCCCCATCCAGCAGGCAATCGCGGGGGATACGAACCAGAGCGCAAGGAACGGGAGTGCGATCAGGAAGGTTGAAGGATCCGTCAACAGGAAAAAAACCGACAGAGAGAGAGAGAAAACCGGAGCGAACCACATGAGTTTCAGGGAATAAGCGAAAATCCCCATATCGTTCCCGTCAACGGCATCCGAAGACCGCCACTCCAGCAGTTTCCTCCGGGAGACCGCTATCCGCCAATGTACGACGGCTATCGTCCGCAGGCTGAAGTACGCATCGTACGGCAAGCAGGCAAGGTTGAAAAACGCGGGAGCAAGCTGCAGGACTGACGACCGAAACGCGGAAAGAACGTGGGGAACGGGCGGCATGTCCTTGGGTTTGCGAAAAAACCCGGTCGCGGAGGCGATGAACGCGGGCAACAGCATGATGAGCGTGACGGCTGCGGTCCATAGGAGCGAAGCAGGCAGGACAGTCCAGGACAAAAGCAGGAAAAGAGTCAGTGCGATCGACGCGACGCTCCGTCTCAGATTGTCGAGGATTTTCCATTTACCCAGGGCCGAAACGGGATTCTTGACGCGCACGCCTTTTTTGGAGGGTACCGACGGTAGAAGCCAGGGGAACAATTGCCAGTCACCGCGCATCCAACGTCTTCTCCGCTGAACGTCCGCATGATAGGAAAAAGGGGCTGCTTCGATCAGTTGCACGTCGCTGAGCAGCCCGGAACGGGTATAGCAACCTTCTAGCAGATCATGGCTGAGAATCTTGTTTTCCGGAAGCCGGTCATCGAGGGCCAGTTCGAAAGACGCGACGTCGTATATGCCCTTGCCGACGAAGGATCCTTCCCCGAAGAGATCCTGATACACGTCGGATGTGGAGCGCGTATAGGGATCGAGCCCCGGATCGCTGCTGTTCAACCACGCATATCGGGACCGCGAGGCTCCCTCGAGACTGGAGGCGACCCGAGGTTGCAGGATGCCGTATCCTTCGACGACACGGCCGAGAGACGCATCGAAGACAGGCTTGTTGAGCGGATGGGATATGACGCCGACCATCCTGCGGGCGGCGTCACGAGGCAAGAAAGTATCGGTATCGAGAGTGATTACATAGACGATGCCGGACAATTGAGAGGTGTTTCCCGTAATCCGCTCGAAGTTATCACGCTTGCCGAAAAGTATGAGCTCGTTCAACGCCGCGAGTTTTCCCCGTTTGCGTTCGTAGCCCATCCATGTCCGCTCCCTGTCGTTCCACAGTCTTTCCCGGTGAAACAGAAAAAACGGAGTATGTTTTTTCGACCGGTACCGTTCATTGAGTTCTTCCGTTTTTTCCATCGCATACGAGAGCAGCGCCGCGTCTTCCGGCATTACTTTTTGTTTTGCATCGGAGTAATCGGTGAGAAGCCCGAAAAAAAGATTGTCGTCGCGATTCGCGAGAAACCGGACTTCCAACGCTTCAAGAAGCCCGTCGATATGGCTCCTGCAGGAAAACATCGACGGTATCGCGACAAGGGTCCGCGACGCGGGCGGGATGCCCTCCGCATAATCCATTCGGGGGAGCTCCGAAGGTTTTCCGAACAGCATGACCGCCCAGTTCACCAGCGTGACGGACAGACCCGTCGTGGATACTAGTGCCACGACCGCCAGAAACGACAGCCAACCGGGAGCGGTTCCTTCGTGACAGGCCTCGAGAACGAACAAGGCCGACAATGAAAAAGACAGAAAAGAGACGACCCCGCCGTAGAGAGGAAAAGCGTTCTGTTCGGCGAAAGCGCGGACTTTCGAGAGGACCGTCCGTTTGTCCGTTATTTTCAGCTCAAGACGCGAAAAACCCTTGTCGATCAAGTAGTAGCCGACATGCGAGGCGCGATCGTCACATCCCGCGTTCCCGCAGCATTCCCGGGCAAGGTCAAGCGCGTACCCGGCTATCATCGCCTCGCTTGTGCGGTTCAGCTTCGCGGTATTTTCGACCACGTGACGGTAACGGTCCCTCGTCGAGAATTCCATGCTTTGATAACAACAGGCAGGATCCTTCATCAAAGTTTTTTCGACTTCACTCGTACTTTCCACGAATTGTTTCCAGTCTTTCGCGGTCAGCGAGCGGAGGCTCCGGATCGTATTGCTGACTGAAACCTGGTCCGCCGCCTGCTGCTGCATCTCGGACTGGACGAGGGAATCGATCGATTCCCCCTTCTCCGCAAGCTGTTGCTCCATCCAGGTGAGCGCGAGGGCGAGAGACGCCCCCTTTCCTTGGAGTTTATACGAAAGTTCCGCGACGAACGAACTTACCAACGGCGGTTCCGAACGCGCGATGTCGGCGATGAGCAGGATGAGGCTCTTGGGGTCGGACACCGCACGCGCGATCAGGCGATCCGCCCATGAGGCGGCCTTGCGCTGGATGCCGATTTCGGTGGATATCCGGATCGATATGCGCCTGAGGTTTTCGATGAGAGCGAGCCGCAGCATGATGGGAAACGCCCAAAGTTCGCCGAGAGTCAGCACATTCACGGACTGATACGCATCGAAAAAACCCTGGAGGGTTTCTGGATCCACCAATCCGTCCCCATGCGAGATCCGCTCGAGAGCGATGTCATAGACACGCGGCAGGCCGGGAGGGGAACTGCCTTCAAGGCGCGGAAGTTCCTTGCTGAATCCTTTGGGCAAGTCTCTTTTACTCGTACGGATATGATCCTGGACGAGGTAAAAGTTGTCCAATATCCAATCGGCGGCCGGTACGATGCGTTCCTTCGCCGCAACCGCTTCCATCAGGAGGATGTGGGCTTCCTCCAGTACCGTCTCGTTTTCTTCAAGCCTTCCGAGCAGACTGTCGAAACGCGCGCCGGAAGAACTCAATCGATGGGATTCCGACAGCGTTTTACCGTAATTCTGCATCTGTTCGGGATTGAAAAGTTCGGACCGCAGCGGCTGTTCGATCGCGGGATTTTTTCGCACGAAGAGAAGCGGTCCCGAATCAAGAATCGTTCGGAAAGCATTGGGCATCTGATACCTCGTTTTAAACCGGAAGCGGCGGTGCGATGGATTGCGGCCCCGGCGACTTTATCTGCGTTTTCTGCGCGTAAAGGAATGGACGACATTCCCGACAAGGGTACCGGCGACGGTGATCAGATTCAGGATGTTCTCCGCTCCTGCGCTGACGGCGGCTGCCGTCTCGGAGCGCGAGCCGTCGAGAGCATCGACTGCTGTACCGACGGAGGCAAAACTGTCCCTGATCTCGACCGCGGCCCCGTTGGCGTTCGCCGCGAGCAGGGGAAGCAGCGTGCAGGTCGCGGTAATGCTGTCGGCGTTGATCCCGGTGATTTCATTCAGCTTCCGCATGAATGCATTGATGCGGGACAAAACGAGGATCAAATAGACCGCAAGAACCAGAAGCAGGCAAAAACCCGCGAACAGGCCCGCCTGTCCGATAGTGATGTTGAAATCCATCTCATTCTCCTTCGGTGGGGAACTCGTTCGCGACATCGGAAGCCGCTTCCTCGAGCGTTCCCTTTGCGTGATTCAGCGTTTTTTTTACCTTGGTCGAGACAAGCCTGCCGGTTTTTACGATTGCAGCCCGCGTTTCTTTTCCGGTCTCGGGCGCGAACAGAATCCCGGCGAGAAATCCCGCGGCCAGACCGACTGTCGTCGCCCAAAGAATGTCTGCCGCTTCCATGCTTTTTTTGGGGTGCGTAACCCGTGAAACATACTCGAATATACCCATGATCCGGTTCTCCTCGTTGTAATCAATATCCCGTTCCGGCGAGTGCCCGTATCGGCACATCCAGAAACAAGTGTACTGACAACGGTACGGACGGACTGTTCGATGGCGCACATACGGAAACGAAAACATTCGGGGCTGCGGCGCCGGACGCTCCGATTGACAGAAAAAGGTACGGGATACATAATGGGCTCACGGCAGCCCGGAAGCGTCGAGAGGGGCGATCGTATCTACGGCTTTCGTTTTATCACCCGCTGGAGGAGACCGATAATCCGCATACTGAATGTCGACAAACACCTGATGCTGTTCCTGTACGCCTTCATCCTGTGTCCCGCAGTCCTACCCGCCCATCCGCACATGTTCCTGTCGAGCACGGCGGAATTCGTATGGAAGGAGACCGGACTGGAGGGATGTTATCTCGAATGGACATTCGACCGTTTTTTCAGCTCGGATATCATCCAGGGATACGACCGGGACATGAACGGAAAATTCAACGCGGCCGAAACCGGGGAAATTTATTCGAACGCCTTCATCAACCTGAAAAACTATTATTATTTCACTTTCATCCGGCAAGGAAACAAGCGAACGAATCCCCCGGAGGTCACCCGGTTTACCGTCAGCCTGACGGGGGAAAAGGTGTCCTACCGGTTTTTCATCGACCTTTCCGGGACGGCGCCCGGGGATCTCAGCCTCGCGGTATACGACTATACGTTCTTCTGCGACATTTCGTATCCGCCGGCGAACGCCGTCAAACTCGACTACGATCCCGCGCTTGTCTCGCCTTCATATACGATAGCCGAGAACAGGGAATTTCCGGTGTACTACAATCCGCTCGGCGCCGTCGACGACAACACCATCTACTACACATGGAAAAAGGGTCTCCAAACCTATTATCCCCGCGAAATCAGGATAACGTATGCGAAGTGAGGCATTTCGCGCGGGAATCATCGTCTTTGCGTGCGCTTTTTTTTTGACCGCCGCTCCGGCGCATGCCAATCCCTTCATGGGCGCACCCGGGATCGCGGCTGACGGAAAAGCCGTGCGACAGGCGTCTCCGGTCCGGACAAGCCAGGCTGACCGGAATATTGTGGCGAGACAGGCGGACCTGCGGGAAAAACTGGGCGTTTATCTGTATGAATGGAAAAGCACGGGTTCGTCCACCCTGTTATGGGCGATCCTGACAGCCGCCTTTCTGTACGGCATCCTGCACGCGTTGGGACCCGGACACCGGAAGACCGTCATTTTTTCGCTCTACCTCGCACGCGGCGCGCCCTGGTGGGAGCCTGCCGCCACGGCGCTGGCCCTCTCGATCCTGCACGGCGGAGCCGCGGTCGTCCTCCTCCTGTTCATGCGGGGAGTATCCGGCGCGATTTCGGGCAAAGCCGATCGAGTGGCCGTCTATATGGAAGGCAGCGCATATCTTCTCCTCATCGCCGTCGCGCTGTATCTGGTCGTCCACGCCGTCCGCGAACTCGTTTGGGGCGACCACGGCCGGAAAACAGGTTCAATGACCCTCGGAACGATACTGTTGACCGGCATCTATCCCTGTCCCGGCGCGATCCTGGTACTCATCCTCGCCCTCACCCTCTCGATCACCGGCATCGGCATCCTCGCCGTGTTCGCGATGTCTCTGGGCATGAGTCTTCCGGTCCTGGCCGCGGGGTATCTCGCCTGGTTCGGTCGAACCGGGCTTTTTATCGCACTGAAGCGGAACGGCGAACGGCTCGCGCGAATTTCGGCCGGATTCGAACTCGCGGGATATCTGTTCCTGCTCGCGTTCGCTCTGTTCATCGCCTCGCCGTTCATCGCAAGTCTCGTACGGATGGCGCTTTCCTAATCGGTTTTCGTTTTGGACGCGGCGTCGGGCATGGAAAACTTCGCGGAATCGAAGCGGTCGCTGCCGAGCCAGAGATCGATCTTGGTACCCTTGGGAATCCGGGTCACATCAGCCCGCTTTACCTGCCATCCAATCAGGTTGAGCCGGGCCGAACCGATCAGGTCGCTGCCCGCCATGGATCCGTAGTATTCGGCGAGCTCCGGCCTCAGCGGCATGTTGAGCGACTGGTGGATGGTCGTCATGGCGTCATCGGTTCGGATCGTGTCGTCGAGTATGCTCAGATGCAGTCCGTCCTTTTCCTGATGCAGTGAAATGACCATGCGGGACGGACGGCTCTCGAGGATGAAATTGGATATTTCGGCCACCAAATGCATTATGTAGTCTTTCGTTTTCATATATCCTCCGGGAAGATCAATTGTGCCGGTTCGAGCGGTACCACTCGATCCAGGCGAGAATCAGGGTGGCGGTCAGTCCTGCCGCGAAACCGTTGTTGTACAGATTGAGGCCGCCATGCCAGGCCGTCGTCCGGTCGACCATGACCAGATGAAAGAAACCCGCGAACATGCCGACGAGAGGGCCGAATTCCCCCGCAAGGGGCGCGAGCGTCGTTCCGAACAGGATGGCGAGCAGCGGACCCGGATCGGCGGGCGATTTTCCGAAGAGGAAGGTCGCCAGCAGAATACCCGCCATCACGGGAATGCAGTTCCGCAAATGCTTTCCGAAAGCCCCGAAACCCATGATGGTCATGAGGGCGCCGATGGTCGGTCCGTTGAAATCGCCGCCGACCGCGAGGACATACGCGCTTCCGGAGAGTCCCAGGATTCCCATGTTGAAAAGGGCCGAACCCGTCGATGTCATGTCGACGAAATCCGAGGGCAGCCGCCCGCTCGATTTCATTATTTTCAAAAAACCCGGCAGCGTGTTTTTCCCGCCGACCGCCACTCCGTACAGCACGGTCGAAACGGAAATGACCGGAACCAGCAGGTATAAAAACGGGTCCGGCGTCCGGTTCCAGATCATCGGCAGGGACAGGTCGCCGCCTGCGGCGATCATCAGCGAAGACGCGAAGAGGGCGATGAATCCCGCGGTGAAACCGATATTGTACAGGCTGAATCCCTGATGCAGGCGAAGCATGACCATCGCGACCGCCGGAAAGATCATGCCTACAAGGACGCCGGCAAGGATGCCGAGCGGGATGCCGTAGATGCCCGGAAGACCCGCCTCGAACGCGAGATAATCGGTCAACGGATCGAGCGAAGTGCCGAAAAAAGCGATCAGGATATAATGGCTGAACGGATTGCCGGAAATGCGGCCCGCAAGAAAGACGCCAAGAACAAGGGGAAACATGTTGAGTGGCGTGCTGCCGAACAGGCTGAATCCCATCATGGTAAAAATAGCCGCCATGGTCGGTCCCGAGAGTCGGACGCGGACCAGATGCACGATGAAAAGTCCGATGGCGCCGATGACGGATGCGTTGAGCAGGGTTCCGCCGATGCCGGCAATAACCGTAAAATCGGTCACCAGCCGGGTCGGAGATGTCTGCAGGACCAGGAATCCCCGGATTGCCGCCTCGGGCCCCCGATGCAGCAGTCCGGCCGCCACAAACGCCGTCAGAATAACAATCATGTACCGGTACAGGGGCTTTTCAACCTCTTGCACTGTCTACCTCCCGGAAAACGGATTCAGTCACTTGTCATATTGGAGGCAGAATACCGATTTGTCAAATTTGACGGATTTTTAATCCGGCATTTTACTTGACAGATTGTACTAGTACAATTATACTTGTATCATATGAGTAGTACAATAGCGGACAAAGGACTGCTGTTCACCCTGGACGGGGCAAGCGGAGTCCCCTTTTACCGGCAGATCATCCACCAGATCGAACGGGCGATTCTCGCGGGGAAGCTGGTCGCCGGAGAACGCCTGCCTACGATCCGTTCGCTCGCGATCGAGCTGAAAATCAACCCCAACACCATCGCAAAGGCGTACGCGGAGCTCGAGTTGAAACAATTCGTGGTAACCCAGGTCGGCAGCGGAACCTATGTCGCGAGCAGGAAACCATCGATTAACGAGGAAGAGAAAGAAATCAAGATCGCGCTCGTCATCGACCGGTGCGTCAGGGAGCTGGAGGCCCTCGGCATCGGGCGATCCGAAATCCCCGATCTTTTCATGGAATTCAGGGAGGAAAACAGTATATGAACGACAAGACGATAAGCGAAAGCCTGGTGAAGAATCATCGCAAGAGCAAAAGCCGCTGGGGTCGTTTCGCCTTCTGGTACCTGGTGTTCGTCGTTTTCTCCGGTTTGGGCTATGCCCTGCAGTACGCATCCGGCAGCCGGCCCGGTTCGCTCGAGGGAATCGGATGGCTTGTCAGTCCTCCCCTGCTCGCGCTCCTTTTCGTCAACACGGTCCGTAAAATGGAAGAATGGGAGCGTGCCGTCATGCTCCGCCTCGGGCGGTTCCACCGCGTCAAAGGGCCCGGCCTTTTCCTGAAAATTCCGCTCGTCGACCGGATCGCCGAGGTGGTCGACCTTCGCATCAGGGTAAGCGACTTCACCGCGGAAACGACCCTGTCGAAGGATTCGGTCACCGTGACCGTCGACGCCCTCTGTTTCTGGCTGGTCTGGGACGCAGAGAAAGCTGTCTGCGAGGTGCAGGACTACGAAGCCGCCGTGATTCTCTCGGCGAAGACCGCTCTCCGCAGCGCGATAAGCCAGCACGACCTTACCGTTTTCCTCGAACGGAACGGGGTGATAGAGGACGTCATCCAGAAAACGGTGGACCGGAAGACGAGCGAATGGGGCGTTACGGTACAGCACATCGAGATTACCGATATCCAGATACCCGAAAACCTCCAGGAATCCCTGAGCCGTGTGGCGCAGGCCGAACGCGAGAAAAAAAGCAGGATACTCCTGGCGGAAGCCGAAATCGAAATCGCCCGCAGGCTTTCGGAGGCGGCGAGCCTCTATCCCGCTGACGGCATGGCATTCAGGCTCAAGCAGCTTTCCGTCCTCAACGAGGGTTTCAGGGCGGGCAATTCGATGACCCTCGTACCCGATTCCATCGCGGGCGATCTCAACGGCACGGACGTATTCGGCCTGCAGGCCCTCGGCGAACTGCGCAAAGGAGAAAATGCATGAACGTCATAGAAACGCGCGATCTGGTCAAGGATTACAAGCTGAACGCCATAACGGTAAACGCCCTGCAGGGAATCTCGCTCGCCTTCGAACGCGGGGAATTCGCGGCGGTGGCGGGTCCGTCGGGCAGCGGTAAATCCACCTTCCTCCATCTGGTAGGCTGTCTCGATACGCCCACCTCCGGCTCGGTCCTCCTCGGGGGAGTCGAGACAGCGACGATGACTCGAAACGAGCTTGCCCTCCTCCGCCGGAAGACCGTCGGGTTCATATTCCAGGCGTACAACCTGATACCGGTGCTGTCCGCGATGGAGAACGTATCGCTGCCCCTCGTGCTCCTCGGCGCGCCGGCAGCCCGCGCGCGCGAGGAATCGATGCAGGCGCTCGCGGACGTGGGACTCGCCGGACTCGAAAACCGGCGTCCCGGGGAAATGTCCGGAGGCCAGCAGCAGCGGGTGGCCATAGCGAGGGCGCTCGTCAAAAAACCCTCCCTGATCCTCGCGGACGAACCCACCGCAAACCTCGATTCCAGGACCGGCCGCGAGATCCTCGATCTCATGCTGAAGCTGAACGAGCGGGAGAACACCACCTTCGTGTTCTCAACCCACGACACGCTCGTCATGGAGTACGCGAGGAGGATCGTCATGCTGCGGGACGGCCTCGTCGAAAGCGAGACGCGGCGATGAAAACAGACGAATTCGGGATGGTCGCCGGCATGGCGTTCAGGAACCTTTCGCGACACCGGACGAAAACGGTGATAACGTGTCTCGCGGTCGCGGTGAGCGTCAGCATGTATATATTCATGGACGGTTGGATCGCCGGAATGAACATCGATTCCAAACGGAACATCGTCTCCTACGAGATGGGCGCGGCCAAGATCCAGAGCGACGCGTATTACGCAAAAAAGGACGACCTGCCGTCGTACGAAAATTTTTCGGATTGGGAGGAAATTGCCGTCTCCCTTTCGAAAGCCGGGTTCCGGAGCGCTCCCCGCGCGGTCTTTACCGGGACGGTGTATTCCCGCTCGGCGGCCGCTCCGATGACGCTCAACGCGGTCGACGTCGAACGGGAAACGGCGCTGCTCCGATACGGTGATTTCATCGACGCGGGCCGATTTCCGCGAAGCGGAAAAAGGGAACTGGTCTTGGGTGCCATGGCGGCCGAAAAACTCAAAGCAGGCATCCCCGCACGCATCACCGAGGAGGAATTCGAAACCGATCTCGGCCTTTCCGCCATGGACCGGCAAGACGCCGCCTTTCTCCGATCGCTGTATGTACCCTGGCGGAGCGAAAAGAAGCGGATGAAAAAACCGTTCGCGCCCGTCGAGGACGAACGGACTCTCGACAACCGCCTGGTGCTGCGCGAGGACATTGGCGACGCGGATATGGACAGGGCCTGGAGTCTCCTGTCGGCCTCGGGCCGCATGGACGTTCGAATCGCGACGACCGTCGATATCAGGGAACTGCCCGCTTCGATCCCCGAAGACAAATTCGACCGCGACATCCTCGAACTGGTCGTCGCCACGGACAGGAAAAAACTCGAAACGGTATACACGCTCGATGCGGAAAGCCGCAGCTACCTGCTTGCCGGCAGTTTCGCCGAAAACGGGACCGATGCGGCTGCGGGCGAACAAGCGCTCCGCATACTCCTCGACGCCGGATACCCGGGCGCGGTACGGCATGTCAACCAACTCATCGATGCGGTCGTCACCGGCGTGGTCAATTCGCCCAATCCGAAAACCAACGGGAATATCGCCTTCATGCCGATGGACGCGCTGCAGGACGAGGCCGGCATGATGCTCGACGGCCGGGTGACGGAAATCATGATCCGGTCCGCCGACGCGAAGGAATCGGAACTGCCCGGGAAAACGGAGTCGGCGGACGCGATCGCGGCTGCGCTCGAGTCGGCGTCTCCCGGACTTCTTTCCGCCCAGGGACTTTCCGTGCGGGGTTGGGAAGACTATTCCGCCGACTATATCGCGGCAGCCGCGGGCGACAGGATCAGCACCCGCGTCATGATCGCCTTTCTTTTTTTCCTTTCGCTCATCGGAATCGCGAACACCATGCTGATGGCCATTCTCGAGCGGACGAAGGAAATCGGCATGCTCCGCGCGCTCGGCATGACCGACGGGCAGCTGCTTTTGTCCTATGTCGCGGAAGCGACTCTCGTCGGACTTTTGGGCAGCGCCGCAGGAGTCCTCGTCGGCTGCCTCATCAACATTCCGATGGTGACGTACGGCATCGACTATTCCGCCGTCACGGACACGTTGAACGGCGATATCGGCTATCGCATCGCATCGTATTTCCGCTCGGCCTGGAACGTACCGGCGATCGTGGGCACGTTCGTCGCGGCGACGGTCCTTTCCGGATGCATGGCCGTCCTGCCGACCCTGCGTGCGCTGAAAATGCCGGTCACCGAAAGTCTCAGGTTCGAATGAAAACGGACAAGGAGCGAACATGAAATATTCCAGCCGTACGAAGGGCGGATTCGGCGCCCTCCTCACGATATCGAGGCGCAACATCCGGCGCAACAAGCGGCGTACATTCCTCTGCATCCTGGCGGTCGGCGTAGCGGTTTTCTTCAACGTGTTCATGCAGTCATGGGTGGACGGCATGTATGCCGGTATCGAGGAGATAGTGACCACCTTCGACACGGGCCATGCGGACGCCGTATCCGAAAAATTCGACGCGGACCGCGAATACCTCCCCGTCCAGTTTCCGCTTGCCGACGGCAGGGACGGAGCGGAACTCGTCCGCGAGGCCGAAGCGCTTCCCGGCGTGAAAGCCGCGCTCCCCCGGATCACCGCCTACGCCAGCCTCTTCGACAGTCTCGTCAAGCATGCGTTCCTGTGGGGCATCGACATCGAAGCCGAAACAGCCCTCCACGACTTCAACCTGACCGACCGCACGGACGGCCTCGTCGAGGGACGCTTTCCCGCCGCGGGAAAGAACGAATGCGCGATAGGAACCGCCCTCGCGAAAAAAGCGGGTCTTCGCATCGGCGACGGCATACCGCTCAAGACGATTTCGGCGCAATTCTCCGACAAGTACTGGAATCCGGTCGTTACCGGCATTTTTGAATTCGACTACGGAACATACGACGAACAGACCATCATCGTACCGATCGACCGCCTGCAGCGCGTGCTCGGTCTCGACGGGGGCATCCAGCAGCTGGTAGTGTACGCGGACGATCCGGCGCGCACGTCCGGAATCCGCGAAGGACTCCTCGCCATCCTCGGAGAAGGCAACGCTGTGCGCGAATGGACCGAAAACTACTGGATCGCCCTCTTCAAATCCATGACCGGCCTCTATATCGTCATGTTCGGCGTCTTCCAGATCGTCGCGAGTTTTCTCATAATCAATACGATGCTGATGGTGATACACGAACGCATCAAGGAAATAGGCATGATGGGGGCGCTCGGCATGACGAGGACCGAAATCGTCTCGGTTTTTTTCCTCGAAGCGGTATTCCTCAGCGTGCTCGGATCCCTCTTCGGCTGTCTCGTCGCGGGGCTTGCCACCTGGCTCGGATCGCTCTTTCCGATAGACATGAACGCCTTCACCGGCGGCGGCATGAAGGACTTGCCGATATCGGGGACCCTGTTCATGGTTTTTTCGGTCGGGAACCTCGTCGAAGGCTTCGTCTTCGGGGTGCTCGTCTCTGCCGCCTGTACCCTCGTACCCTCGATGAAAAGCGCTTTCATCGAGCCGGTCGAGGCGCTCAGAAGATAATCGTCATACGGAAAAGGGGATTGACATGAAACACGACAGACTTTGCAGGATAATCGCGACGGCGGCTCTCATGCTCGTTCTCGCGAACGCGGAAGCCGCCGCGCAAAGCGCCTCCGCCGCCGATATTCTCGCCCGGGTCGACGCGAACGAGATCTACAGTTCCATCTCGTACGAAGGAGAGATGGTCATCGAATACCGGGGGAAGCGCTTCGTCAAGAAGTTCACGGCGAAAGCGCGGGGCAGCGCGGACAGCTTCATCGAATTCACGAACGGCGAAGACCGGGGCACGAAATATCTCAAGACGGGCGGCAGGCTCTATGTCTATTCTCCCGACACCGAACAGGTCATGCCGATTTCGGGCCACCTCCTCAAGGAATCGATGATGGGCTCGGACCTGAGTTACGAGGATACGATCGAGAACGACAAACTGTCCAAACGGTATGTCCCGACCCTCTCCGGGAGCGAAATCTTGAACGGCCGCGAAGCCTGGGTGCTCGACCTCGCCGCGATCAAGAAAACGGAAAGCTATCCGGCCCAGAAACTCTGGGTCGCGAAGGACAACGCCGATCTCCTGCGGTTTCCGAAAAAATCGGAACGCGCAGTTTCCCGATGGAAAGCGAGATGCGCGATCTCCTGCGAAAAGGCAGCCGCACCGTCTTCAAGATGGACCGCATCGAGCTCGATGCCGTCATTCCCGACTCCACTTTCAGCATGAGGAACCTCGAACGATGAGCGGCCGCACCGTAGCGGCAGTCCTCGCCGCTTTCTCCCTCGCCGAACTTCTGTTCGCGGCGGAACCCGTATTTTCAGGCACGGGCGAGGCGAAGGCGACGTTCACGGTCGACGACGCTGACAAGGGCAGGTACGCCTTCGAGGAATTCGCCGACCTCAGGTTCAAGGTCGCCGTCGGCGAAAAGGGAACGTTCGTCGGCGCGGTCAATGCGGTCGCCGATTCGGGCACGGGGCGCGAACTGGCGGTCGGGGGGGAACTCGATCGGCTGTACATGGAAATCAGGGGTGAAAAAATCGATGCCGCCGCAGGTCTCATGCGGGTCGCCTTCGGTTACGGGCAGGGCTTCAGGCCTACCGACCTGTTCGCCCTCCCGAACCCCCTTTTTCCCGACGCGCGGCCGAAAGGCGTCCTCGGCGCCCTTCTCGCCTGGTATCCCCTCGACGGCACGAAACTGCAGGGCTTCGCCGTAAACCGCACGGGACAGGCCCAACCGGACACGGGATTGTCGGCGGAATTCCATACCCGCCTCGGCAGCCTGCAAACCCTCTACGTCCTGACGGTTCCGGCATCTTCCGGTTCCGAACCGCTGCACCGGACCGGCGTCTCGGTCAAATTCGACCTTGTCGCGGGCTTCACCGTCGACGCGCTCTACACCTCGAGAACCGCCCTGCCCGAAATCGCCGCCGGCATCGACTATTCGCTCGCGGACGGGAAGGTATATCTGCTCGGCCAGTATTTTTTCAACGGCGACGAGTCGGGGTATGCGGGAAAGCACTATCTTCTGGGAACCCTTTCCTGGCGGTACGACGACTACACCAACCTTGCCGCATCCTGCACCGCCGCCCCGGAGGACGGTTCGTTCCTTCCATCGCTCGCGGTCTCGCATGAACCCTTCCAGGGCTTTACCGTCACGCTCGGCGGACGGATGCCGCTCGACGGCGTATCGGCAGGCGGCGAAGAGGCCGGCGAGTTCGGTCCGGAGCGGCTCGGGGAACGCGGGTCCGTCTCTCTCGGCGCACGGATGAAATTCTAAGCTTCGGGGCAAAAAAAAACCTTCCCGGTGAGGGAAGGTTTCGTAACGATCCTTTCGGACCCAGTCGCTTAGTAGCGATCGTTGGTGCGGGGCTTGTCGATGGATTCGTTGACCTTGAGCTGGCGACCGTCGAATTCGTAGCCGTTGAGGCTGGAAATGGCGGCGCGGGCTTCGTCTTCGGTTCCCATTTCGACGAATGCAAAACCTTTCGAGCGTCCGGAATCGCGGTCAGTAATAACTTTAACCGAAACGACCTGTCCATGTGCCTGAAAAAGGTCATTGAGACCAGCTTCGTTCGTGTTGTAGCTGAGGTTTCCTACGTAAATTTTCTTGCTTGAAATTCGCTTATCTAGTATAAGCGATAATCCCGTTCCATCTATAGATCCTGTACAGGCACGCGTCAATTTTTTTAACTCGTCTGCAAAGCTCTATATCCGTTCAGTATATCTCATATCGAAATATTGAACAGTATGCGAATGCCCGAAAATGCGCTTTTCGGCCGAAATATGCTGGATTATTTGCTGCGGGAAGGGTATTCTGCAGTCGCTATCCACAAGAGGTCAGCTTTGCCCCCCATTTTATGTCTCGCGCCGCTGCACGGCGTAACCAATTACATCTACCGGAACGCTTTTTACCGGCATTTTTCCGGATTCGACGCAGCCATGGCCCCGTTCGTCAATTCGATCAATTCCGAAACCGCCTACGCGAAGGGCCGGGGCAACCATTTCAAGGATATCGAGCGCGACAACAACCGCACGGTCCGCCTCGTACCGCAGATATTGAGCAACGAACCTGAAAGTTTCATCGAAACGGCCGCGACGATCGCCGGTTACGGCTATACCGAAGTCAACTGGAACCTCGGCTGTCCTTTCCCGATGGTGACCGGAAAAAAACGGGGATCAGGCCTCCTTCCCCACACGGACCTGATAAGGGTCTTTCTCGACAGGGTCTGTCCCGAGCTGAAAATAGGCCTGTCGCTGAAAATACGACTCGGGCTGAACGATCCCGACGAAATTCTTGCCCTTATTCCCGTGTTCAACGCGTATCCGCTCGTAAAAATCATCATCCATCCGCGAATCGGGACCCAGATGTATACGGGAAAAGTCGATGTGGACGGATTCGAACGCGCCGCGGGTCTTCTGAAGCATCCGCTGGTGTATAACGGGGACATCACGGACATACAGGGTTTTACACGCCTGCGGGAACGGTTTCCGTCAATCACCGAATGGATGATCGGACGCGGAGCGATCCGGGATCCCTTCCTGCCTGCGGTTCTCAAGGGTACGGTCTTGCCGGCCGGGCCCTTGAGCGTGCTGCGGGACTTCCATGACGACCTCTTCCATTCATACCGCGAGGTACTGTCCGGCCCCAAACACGCCCTCGACAAGATGAAAGAAATCTGGACCTATCTGGGTCATTCAGTGACCGGGACCGAACGGGCGCTCAAGGATATACCGCGGTGCAAGACCCTCGAGTCCTACACGGAAACGGTCAAGCGCATTTTCGGCCCCGGAGCGCGGTACCGCGGCGCCTGATTCAGGCGAAGAGGTCTTCCATTCCGAGCCGCTGCGAAAGGGCGGACATCGCCGCATCATCCGGCTTCGGCGGATTTTTCTTCGCCGCTTCGAGAATCGCCGGCAGGAGGTTGATGTCCCCGGCGCTGTTGACGAACGTTCCCTCGACGCCGAATGCCCAGCCGAGAACGGCCGAAATGTCCGCTTGTTCCTCGAAGGGTTCGTACCAGGTGGCGCGGGTATGCGGCCGGTCGCCCCAGGGACGGCGCATGAAGGCCTTTATGAGCTGCACGGCGACATTCTTCTTCTTGCAAGTATACAGGAGCGTGCGGAACGCGGCCGCATATGCGGGATCGGCGGAAAGCTGCCAGTTCCAGGGAAGCAATACCGAATCGAAATCGAAGCGCTCGAGACTCCGCAAATGCATCGCCGGGGCGGCCTTGCCGTGACCGGTCACCCCGAGAAAGCGGACGAGTCCGCGCTTTTTCGCCTCGGTAAAGGCTTCGAGCGCGCCTCCGCTTCCCATCGCCGTCTCCCATTCATCCTCGCCGACAAGCACGTGCATCTGCCAAAGGTCTACGTGGTCGGTCCGCATGAGGCGGAGCGAATTCTCGAGTTCGGCAAGCGCTTCCTTTCGGGTGCGCTTTTCGGTTTTGGTGGCGAGGAACACCTCGTTCCTGCGGGTGGCCAGCCAGGGTCCCATGCGTTCCTCCGCATGACCGTAGCTCGCGGCCGTATCGAAATGATTGAGACCCGCGTCGAGGACGAGGTTCATGGTGCGGTCGGCTTCGGTCTGGGTGACGCCGCCCAAAGCCGCAGCCCCGAAAAGAAGGCGGGAGGAATCATGGCCGGTCCGGCCGAAAGGAAGTGTTTGTATCATACCGCAAAGATACGACTGCGGCCTCCGCTTGTCAAATGAAAGAGCAGGACGGCAAGCCAGAGCGCGCATACGGCGAAAAAGGCGAGCGCCGGGGGAACCGTGCCGCTCGCGGCAAATTCGGCAAGCCAGAATGTGGGAAGCGGGGCGGCCCAGTATTTTTCAGGTCCCCGCACGAAAAACGGCACGGCGAGACCCGCCAGGATGAGCCCCGAGAGTTTCGCGACGGCCATGCCCTCGACCCTGTTGCCGGATAGCGAGGTGATGAGCAGTGATAGTATCAGGGCGACGAGCGGCATGCATGACGAAAGGATCAGTACGAGAGGCAAGTCCATCCCCGAAAGGCCGAACAGCGAGAGGACGAGGACCGAAACCGGTGCGGCAAGCAGGGCGGGAAGAACCAGCCGCGAAACGAGATACCCGGTCTTTCCGACCGGAGTGACCGTCAAATAGGCACTGACGCCTTCATCCCGCTCCTCGAGTATGACCATGGAAGATGCGAAGCAGAACATGAACGGCGCGAGCACGCAGAGAAAGAGATCCGCGAGAAGCCACCAGGGACGGGTCGCGTTTTCAAGCCCAAGATGCCGTGCCAAAAGGATATCGATGGCCGGAAGGCCGAAGCGGAAGGCGACCCCCGCGAGAAACGGGGCGACACAGGTTACGGCAAGCATCGAATCCGCGAAAATCTGCCGGATGAACATCAAAAACGAAGGGATGATCATGGCGCCCTCCCCTCGTCGCTTTCGCGGAACATGCGGGAAGCGGAGCGGCAGGCAAGGACGAAAAAGAGGGCGAGCCAGACCGAAAGCATGCATGCCGCGAGGACCACGGGCACGCTGCCGGGCGAAAAGAGGCCGATGACGAGCACCCCGGGATGGAGCAGGAGAATCGGAGGGCAAAAGCCGAAATGCCAGGCAAGGGCGGGAACCATGATGCAGATTTCCGCCGGAACGGTGATGATCAGGAACCGGTTGAGCGTTGCCGCTCCCGAACCGAAAACGATGCCGGTAAGGGTAAATAGAAACGAACCGGCGAGCAATCCCGCAAGGAGGCCGGGTCCCGGACTCCCGCCGCTTGCGATAACGACGACAAGACCCGCGAAAACGGAAACGAGGGCGATGGACAGCATTTTCGAAAGGACATATTCCCCGATGCGGACCGGCGAGACGGCAAGGGAGGGAAGCACCCCCTCACCCTTTTCGAACAGCAGTATCGCACCCATGAAAAAAAGACCAAGTGCCGCGGGATCCGAAAACACGGTGACGATACGCGCCGCTTCCCGCCAACCGACGGGAAGCAGCCGGATGCAAACGACATATAAAAGGGACACGATGGCATACAGCGCATAAAAGCCGTACCGGAACTGGAACCGGATGTCGGCGAGGGTCAGCTTCGCAATGCGCTTCATTCAAGCCCCCTTCCGGTAATCTCGACGAACACATCCTCGAGGGTCGACTCCCGGCTGTGGATGGATGTAATGCGGTTTTCGGCAAGCAGGGACAGGAGGCGACTGTCCGAGGCGGTTGCCGAACTGACGGTTTCGGCGCTTTCGTCCCCGGAGCGGCCCTTCCAGGTATAGCGGATGGCGGTATCCCCGCGGGACAAAACCAGATTGGTGGGGGTATCGAGGGCCCGAACGGTTCCGTCCACGATGAAGGCTACCCGGTCGCAGAGCTCGGCGGCGTCGTGCATGTTGTGGGTGGTCAAAATTATCGCCCTGCCCTTGTCGCGTTCGCCCCGGATGATTCCTTTCATGATGCGCGCATTCGCGGGATCGAGGCCGGAGGTCGGTTCGTCGAGAAAGAGAATTTCCGGCTGATGGCCGAGAGCTTTGACGAAATTGAGCCGCGATTTCATTCCCTTCGAAAAGGCCGCGACCTTCTTGTCCGCCTCCCCCTCGAGACCGACCATCGCCAGAAGCTCCAATGCGGGTATCGCTTTTTTGCGGTACAGGGAACCGAAAAACGCGAGATTCTCACGGGCGGTCAGTTTTCCGTAGAGACTCGGAAACTCGAAATCGACCCCGATATTGTCGTAAAAAGCTCCCCCGGGGCGGCGCGCGTCGAGACCGCCGACGGTCACCCCACCCCGGTATCCGCCGAGAACTCCGGTAAGAATCTTCTGCAGCGTACTTTTTCCCGCTCCCGATGGCCCGAGAAATCCGAAAATTTCGCCCGGGTCGACCGTAAAGGACACATCCCGGATGAACGGCTTGCGGGTATAGCTGAATGAAACATCCCGTACCGAAATCATTGTCGGCCTCCTTCGAACATGTCCCGGACTATGCCGGAAACGAGCATTTCGAGAACTTCGTCAAAAACCCGGGTGCCGATTTCGCGCCGGTGCGGCAGCAGCAGGAAAACCGCCCGGAAAGCGGCCGAATACCGCTCCGCACCGGAGGGATCGATCGAGGGTACCTTTTCGAGGATTCGCGAAAAAAAAGCCGTGTCGTTTTCGAGATGACCGGCAATCACGTCAGCAGGCAGTTTCCGCATCAGCAGTTCGAGCTCCCCGCCCGAAACCAGTTTCGGGAAAAAGGAGGATTCGACGAACCTGAATGTTTGGAGCAGAATTTCCGTCAACGATTCGGGTCCGGAATCCACCGAAGCCTCGAGATCGGACAGGAGCAACCGCTCGGTTTTTTCATGCCAATCCTGTATGACCGCGAAAAAAAGGACTTCCTTCGACGGGAAAAAAAAATAAAAAGCACCCTTCGAGATGCCTGCCGCGGAGGCGAGCTCGTCAACCGTAGTCTTCCTGATCCCCGATCCGGTCAGGCAACGGACGGCTTCATTTTTCAACCTTTCGGTGATCGCCTTTTTTTCATCTGCGGTAAACGCCTTGGCCATTGTCGCTCCATTTTGTGACCGTATGACTATTATGGTATTTATGGTCACATATTAATAATACGATACGGTCATTATAGAAACCTGTCAAGACCGATTTTTCAGGTCGAAATTTCGTGTTGCGTTTAGGGAAAAAATCTCCTATACTGAAAACGATATCGAAAGGAGTAATGCATGGCACTTAAGGCAATGGATTTATTCGAAGCATACGCGCAAAACAAGCTTCCAATGGACGAGGGCTATATCGTGTCCTCCTTTTTCAAGCAGGAAAGCGCCTATTCCATCTACGAAGTCGTGTCGTATTCCGCAGTCAAGGATTTTTACGCATCGGGCGACAGCATAACCCTCCAGACCAACGGTAAAAAGCTGTACGTACTCGTCGAACCCGCCACCTACCCGCACCGGACGACCGAACCCTACTGCAGATCGAAGGAAGACCAGATCCAGCTCCGCTTCAGCGAAGCGAACATAATCACCACCAAGAGCCAGGCACGGATCATCTACAACAAGGCACCCCAGCAGGCCATTTCCGCGTTTACCGTCCTGCGTCCCGAAGGCATGAACTTCGCCTTTCTGTTTTATTCCCTCCCCGACGTATTCGCTTCCATGGAATTGTTTTTCTCGAAAACGCTCAGCAAGGAAGCGGGCATAGCCCAGGCGGACGCCTTAAAAGCCGCCAAGGAAATAGCGACACTCTGCTCGAAAACCCTGACCTGGCCGAAAGACGAATGACATGCGTCTCGTAGTCGTCTATGGCCTCAAAACCGTCGACTACGGGTATTTCGAGACTTTTTATCCTTCGCGCCGGCTGGCCGAAGAATGCGCGAACCGGAGCATCCCGCTCCGGTTTTTGTTTCCCCGGGACGTTCCCTCGTTTCTTTCGGAATCGGTCGCCGACGGCATCAAACGCGACACAATATGCCTGATCCGGGGGAAGGTCGATCCCGATACCGTCCGTCTTCTGGAAATGGCCGGGTGGCGGACCGTCAATACAGCCAGGGCACTCTCCCTTGCGAACGACAAGATAGCCTCCGCACGTTTTCTGGAAACCAACGGCTGGCCGACACCCGAAACCCGGTTCGCAGGAGACATCCCGCGCGGGCCGGACTCCGCCATCGCATTTCCCGTCGTAGCCAAGCCGCGTTTCGGCAGCAGGGGCGAAGGCGTCCGTCTTGTCGAAAGCGTCGGCGAACTTGCGGGTCTCGAAAGCGATACCATCCTCCAGGATTACATCGAGACCTCACGGGGCCGGGACCTCCGGTTCTTTTTTGCGGGAGGTGCGGTTCTGACGGCAGTCTTGCGGCAGGCATCCGGCGGCGGCTTCATTTCCAATGCGAACACGGGGGGAACCATGCGTGCGGCCCCGCACACCGCGGCAGAACTCGTTCCCTGGAACGAACTGACCCTCGAAATCGCCCGAAAAGCGGGATTATGGTACGGCTCCGTCGATTTTCTGTATTGCGGACAAGGGACCCTCGATCTGACCGTCTGCGAAATCAACGGCTCTCCCGGCTTCGAGGCGCTCGAAACGGAGTGCAAGCTCGACATTGCCGGAGCGCTCGTCGACCGGCTTGCCGCACTGTAAGCGGAAAAAACGAAACCTTATTTTTCCCCGAGCAGCTGTTTCAGTTCGCGGATCTCGGCGGCGAGCTTGGAGCGCTCGAGTTTCTGGTATTTCGGCGGGACCATCTCGCGGCTCGTGCATTCGAGGACCGCGACGAGGTTCTGCAGCTCTATCTCGTAGGGATAGGCCGGCGGAATGAAATCGCGGATCGTTTCGTCCATGTCTTCCCTGGTCACTATCGCCCGGTTTTCCATCGTGGCGTTCATCTTGGCGCGAACGAGCATGGCCTCGATGTCCGCTCCGGAAAGCTCGAATTTGAAATTCCTGAAAATGTCGGTCAAAGGGAAATCCTTCACCTTGATGTCGAGCTTGCGCTGGAGGGTCTGGAACAGCTCCACCCGGGCCTCGACGGTATCGGGATAAAACAGGGCAAGGTGCTCTTCGGCGCGCCCCTGCCGCTTGAGGTCGATGGGCAGAAGGTCGGGCCGGCAGGTAATCAAAAACCAGATGATCTTTCCGCGGTATTCGGTGTTGCCCATGAAGTTCGCGATTTGCGCGAATACCCGGTTGGAGGTGCCGGAATCGCCGTCAGAGTCCCGGTCGCCGAGAAAGGCGTCCGCCTCGTCGATCATGACGGCCACGGGCGCCATCGCGGTAAGGATGTTCAGCACCTTTTCGAGATTCGACTCGGTAGCCCCCTGCCATTTCGACCGGAAGTTGCGGAGCTTTACCATGGGAACGCCTATCTCTCCCGCAAAGGCCGACACCATGAAGGTCTTGCCGGTACCGATGGGGCCAGCGATGAGATATCCCATCGGCAGAACATCGGTACGGCCCTGCTTGATGGCCTTCGCCGCGCTCTTGAACCGCTTCTTGACGAATTCGTGGCCGGCGACGTACGAAAGGTCGTGATTGGTGTCGATGAACTCGAGCAGACCGGCGGCCTCGTTTTCGATGATACCCCGTTTGCGGTCGCGGAGATAGTCGAGGGTGACGGGTTTGTCCTCCTGATAGGATTCCGCGACCAGCTGGTTGAGGTTGAGGAGATTGAGCCCCGAGGTGAGCGCGCCCATGCGCGCCGGGGTGAGCCCGCGCTCGAGAAGAAGCATTCCCTTGGTTTCGAGAAATTCGAGGAACTGGGTGCGGACCGTTTCGTCGGGAAGCGGAATGGTCACCTTGACCATGGAAGGTGACGAGGTAAGCCGGGGGTTCGAGTCCGTCAGGTTTTCGGTCATCAGGATTATGGAAATGTCGCCGCGGGTAAACTGCGGTTCGTGGGACCAGCGGTTGAGGGTGACGAGGCAATACCGGTCGATCTCGTCGAGATGGCCGATGTCGTCCGCGGGGATGATGGTTTCGGCGTAGTCGATGATGAGCACGATGCGCACGTCGCGGGGGATGTTGAGCACGAAATAGCGCTCGAGATAGTCGAAGGCCTTGAGCGGATCACGGGAAAGAAAATCTTCGGCGGGCACATCGGGGTACCGGGTGGTCATGGTCTTGAGGTAGTCTTTTTCCATCTGTGACATGCAGAACGAAATACCGCTCGACTTGTCGTAAAAAACGATGATGTCGCGGTTTCCGAACAGCACCTCGGATATGTAGTCCTGGATCTTGACGAACATGAATTCGCCCTCGTTCATTTTATGGGGCAGAAAATCGCGGATATTGCCATGGATGAAGTACAGGTTGGCCGTTTTGGAGCAGTATTTGACCGAAAGTTCCTGCGCCCAGACGGGAAGAATATTGATATAGTCCAGATTTTTCTTTATCAGCTGCTGGCTTTCATTCATAACCAGTATTAAACACCAGAAAGATCAAAAAAACAACCTGAAAGGAGGGCAAGCGGACGGGCAGTCGACTTGTTTTTTCCGCGCCGATCGGTTATTTTTAGCCATACCAACCGATAAGGAGTCCATTTATGGCTTACAAAATTTCCGATGCCTGTATCAACTGCGCCGCTTGCGAAAGCGAATGTCCGGTAAACGCAATCAGCGAAAAAGGCGACAAACGCGTCATCGACGCCGATACCTGCGTCAGCTGCGGTGCATGCTGCGCGGTGTGTCCCGTCGAAGCGATCACCGAGGAATAAGCGGTACCTTGACGTACTGTGAACCGTAACAGTCCGCTGTTACGGTTATTTTTTTTCCGGGGAGCGAAGATGTTCAAAAAAATCCTTGCAGGCTATGCGGCCGTTTTTCTCGCCGTACTCCGTTTTTCGGCCCTCATGGCCGTCTGCGCGGGTACCGGCATCCTGATAGTCTGGCCCCTGTGGCTCCTCGCCGACACCAATCCTTCGCTCTACACCCTCGTATTCTCGGTGCTTGCCGGTTCCGCGGCCGTTTTAATCGCCGCGGTCAAAATACGGGCTGCCCTCCGCAGGGATCCACGCAGGTTTTTCGGTTCCCTCGCCCGAAAACTGACCCTGCTTGCCGGAATCGGCACCTGTATCGCCCTGATATTGGCCTGGCACCGTCTCCTGGCAGGCGCCGTACTCCTCGTCACCCTGGCCGTCTACGGTTTTTTGGCCTTTGTCCCCGCTCCGGATTCGCGGCCTGGCCGGAAATGACCGGTTACAGGCAGCCGCGTTTGAAGCGCCTGTCCCGGGGATCACTCGCACTTCTGCTGCTCCTTGCCGCGCCGTTTCATGCCGTTTCCGCGCAAGAGATCTATCCCCGCATCCGCGCACTCGTCTCCACGGATCCGGTTTTCATCCAGTATTCGGATGATGTGCTCGAAGCCCGGATGGCCCTCGCCGCCGGAAAACGGAATTCGCCGCTTCCCCTGCACCTGTATTCCTATGTGGTGACCAAAACCGATACCCTCATAGGCATCGCGGCCCGCTGCAGCATCCCGTACGACGCCATAGCCAGCCTCAACCGCATCGCATCGATGCAGGAATCCCTCACCGGCCGGATACTGCTTTTGCCTACCCTGCCCGGCCTCTATCTTTCGGACAAGGCGGCGAATACCTTCGAAACCCTCCTCCTTTCATCCTTCGATCCGGACGATCCGGCCATCATCGCTTTTCAAGTCCGGGAAAGCGCGCTTAAGGGCGATAATACCGGCAAAAGAACCGTACATTGCCTGCCCGACACCCTTTTCGAAGGCACAGTCCGGACGTTTTTCCTGACGCCTTCGTTCCGCTATCCGCTGCCTGAGGGCACCATAACCTCGTCGTTCGGCATGCGGAAAAATCCCGTAACCGGCAATCTGGTATTCCATAAGGGAGTCGATATCGCCGCTCCCCGGGGAACACCGGTCATGGCTTGCGCGGACGGCTCTATCATCAGTGCGGGGAGCGATCCGGTATACGGCAATTTCGTCATCATCAGGCATGAGGGCGGCCGCGAGAGCCTGTACGGCCATCTGCAATCGATAAAAATCGAGTTGCACGAAAAGATCAAATCCGGTACTATTCTAGGTACGGTTGGATCGACGGGCCAATCGACGGGACCCCATCTCCATTTCGAACTCCACGAGAACGGGGTGCCGAAGAATCCGGCCGGGTTTATCAAAGGGAATCAAGCAAAATGAAAAAAGTTCGTGTCGTCATGACCGGAATAATGCTTTTGTGGGTTGCGGCAGCTCTGTCCGCCGATACATTCCGGGTACGTTCCCTTTCCCCCGCATCTCTCGACAGCCAAAAAAACGAAACGCAGACGATAGATCTTGGGTACAACGATGCGATCGGCATAACCTTTCCCAAAGACATCACGTTTCTCAAGGGCCTCGAAATAGAGATCAAGATTCCCCAGGACATTCTCGCCTACCGGAACAGCATGGCTTATGGCGTATACCGTCAGATACAGCCCGTCCCGTCCGAAAAAATCATCGACTACCAGGGAGAGCAGATAACCCTCCAGAGTCTGCCGTCCCGTCTCTCCTTCGTCCTCCAGATTCCGCTCCAAAAAAATCACGGCCTCAAGACGGGACCCTATTCGACGGTGCTTCCGTACGTATACGACGCGTCCAAAGGCCCTCTGCTGTTCCGTCTGCTGCCGGTCATGAAGGGCCTCCCCGAGAATATAGAAACCTTGCAGTTTTCGGTGAAAATCCGGCCGATCCTGACCGACGAAGGCGGCTTCCAGCTGAAACTGGCTTACCCTTCGCCGGAAGCGAAACCGGTCAGCGTCCGCATCGACGAAGTACTCGTTCCCGATCCCGAAACAATGATCATCCTTGCGCCCGGCGTACATCACCTTTCGGTCGTCTCGGACGATTACCGGAACGAGGTGCGGATGTTCACCGTGGAATCGGCCAGGGTAACCGATCTTGCCGTGCCGATGCAGGCGACCACCCCGCGGCTTTTTCTCGCAGCTCCCGAAAACGCCCGTATCTATCTGGACGGCGAGCTTGTCGAGAACAGCCGGGAAAGCCGCGAAATCGGGCCGGGAGACCACGTCATCCGGTTCATGATCGGCGACTACGAGCTGACCAAGCAGATCACCGTCGAAAAAGGAAAGGACTATACGGTTTCGATGCTGATAGACATCAGCGTGACGGAATCGCCGTAAATTAACTCAAGAATACGGGTATCGATTCCGATAGTAAAATATCGGGCAGATCGGTTCCCCTCCCACCCACTGACTGTCCGATAGCCTGAGTGGCGGGCCGGTTGCAATATACCGGCTCTTTCTATTTTAAACGGCAGTGCGACTTATTGAAACAATGCGGTCTTTGTGTTCTTATAGTAGACATGTTTGCCAAAGAAACACGCAAAGTGGCCATATCGATCCTGCTTGTCTTATTCACCGCGATCCTGTGCGGCATCCTGCTCGGATTTGCCCTGGCCGGAACCCGAAATCTGCGCAACCAGGAAAATTTCACCGAATTCAATCCGGCCCTCCCTACCCGCATCCTGGACATACACGGCGACCTGATCACCGAATTCGCCTCCGAGGAAAAGCGGGAGATCATCACCCTGAGCGAACTTCCCCCGCACATGGTCAACGCGCTCCTTACGCGGGAAGACCAGATTTTCTACCAGCACAAGGGCTTCAGCGTGAAATCCCTCGCCCGTGCCGTCTTCGGCAAACTTACCGGACGATCCCTCGGCGGCGGAAGCACCATCACCCAGCAATTGGCGGGAACCCTCTATCTCGACCGGAGCGAAATTTCAATTACCCGGAAGGTCAAGGAACTATGGTGGGCGCTCCAGCTCGAACGCCGGTATTCCAAGAACGAGATTCTCGAACTGTACCTGAACAAGATGTATTTCGGCGGGGGCACCTACGGCGTCAATGCGGCGTCCAAATTCTATTTCGGCCATCCCGCCACCGAGATCACGCCCGCCGAGGCGGCCATCCTCGTCATACAGCTATCCAACCCCGCTTTCTACAATCCGTTCGAGCACCCGAACCGGGCGATGGAACGGCAGCAGGAAGTGCTTCGACAGATGGTCCAGAAAAAACTGCTTGACAAGAAAATCGCCGATGCCTCCTTCGAGGAATACTGGGCCGGTTTCGACTATACCCGGACGGGAACCTCGGCCTGGCTGACCCGCGACGACAAGGCCCGCTGGTTTTCCGAATACGTCCGCCGCCAGCTCGAAACCATGATCTACGGCACCATGGACATCTATTCCGGCGGATACACCGTCCATACCACCCTTGACCTGAACCATCAGGCCGCCGCCGAAAAAGTGATGCAGACCTATATCGAAATCGCCAACAAACGGTTCAAGAGCTCGAGCTCCGCCCGTTTCGCGCAGGGCAACGAGTACGCCGAGATCACCGAACTTCTGGCCCTTGCCTTCGATCTGCCGCAGTTGGCCGTATCCGCCGAACGTTCGCACATCAAGACCCTGTCTTATTACCGCAACCGGATCAACCCGGTGGTCGACGTCATGTCCCTCATGTTCGGGCTCGACAATCTCAAGATGGAAACCAACAAGTCGAATGCCAATGTCCAGGCCGCCGCGGCAAAAACCACCGTCGAGGGTACGCTCGTCAGCCTCGAAAACGATACGGGATACATCACCGCCCTCGTCGGCGGGAGCAAGTTCGACCAGTCGAACCAGATCATCCGGGCGACCCAGGCGCAGGTGCAGCCGGGAAGCACCTTCAAGCCGCTCTATTATTCGGCGGCCATCGATACCCGGAAATACACGGCAGGCTCGATGATCAGCGATACGCCGGTGGTCTTCTACAACGAGGACGGACGGGCCTATACCCCGCTCAATTTCAAGGGAGAATGGAAGGGCACCGTGCTCCTGTGGGAGGCGCTCGCCAATTCGATGAACGTGCCGTCCATCCGGATTCTCGACGGCATCGGTTTCGACGCGGCGATCAGCCGCGCGGCCACCCTTCTCGGCTACCGCGAAAAGGCGGAGATAGACAAGGTGTTCCCCCGCGTGCACTCCATCGGCCTCGGCGTCATCAGCGTGGCTCCGATCCAGATGGCGCAAGCTTTCGGCACCTTCGCGAACCAGGGGCGGGAGGTGACGCCCATCGCCATCCGGTCCATAGAGGACCGCAACGGCAAGACGATCATCGACACCGAAAAAGACCTCAGGCTCGAGCAGAAGCGCAAGGGCAATTCGATACAGTTGATCAGCCCGCAGAACGCCTACATTATGACCGATCTCCTCAAGAATACGCTCCGTGTCGGTACCCTCAGCTGGGCATCCGGATATGAGGGGAAGTTCACGTTCAAGGACAAGAACGGCAAGACATTCGTGATGCCGGCGGCGGGAAAAACGGGAACCACCCAGAACTGGGCGGATGCCTGGACCGTGGGATACACCCCCTATTTCACCACTGCGCTCTGGTTCGGCTTCGACCGCCGCGGGCTCTCGCTCGGTCTCGACAACACCGGTGCGACCCTCGCAGGACCCGCCTGGGGCGACTACATGAACCTCATCCATCAGGACATGCCCTACCGCGATTTCGTGAAACCCCAGACCGGGCTCGTCAGCGCGACGGTCTGCAAAAAATCGGGGCTTCTGCCCACGGACAATTGCGACGAGGGTACCATCCAGCTCTATTTCCTCGAGGGAACCCAGCCGACCAGTTATTGCGATTACCATGAAAACAGCGGCAACCTGAAGCGCATTTCGATGGAACGGCTGCAGACGGAAAGTTTCTCGGTCGGTCAAAAACCCGTTACGGTGGATACCGCGAGCCTGACCCTCGATCCATCGCTCTTTACGGATCCCGAACCGAGCGTAAAACCGCAAACGTCACCCGTACCCCACAGCGAGCCGTCAGCGCCTGCCGTTCCGGCTTTCAATCCGTTGCTCGAATAAAAAAAGGAGAGGTTGACATGCAGATCGCTCTTGAAGACATCAAGGTCAAGCGCCGCGTCCGGCAAAAACCCGAAGAAATCGAATCCCTCATGGACAGCATGCGCCGGTACGGCCTGCTGAATCCCATTACCGTCAATTCAAGGTATGTGCTCATTGCCGGACAGCGCCGGCTCGAAGCGGCGAAAAAACTCGGCTGGCATACCATCAACGCGATCATCCTGGAAAGTACCGACCGGATCAGCGAACTCGAGATCGAAATCGAGGAGAATACCCAGCGTTCCGATTTTACGGACACGGAACTCATGGCCGCTTATGCCCGGCTCGAAAAGCTCCGCAACCCGAACATCTTCGTCCGCATCTGGCGGGCCATCGCGGGTTTTTTCAAGGGTCTTTTTTCGCCCGCACTTTAAATAAATGAAAGGGCGGCGCATTACCGCGCCGCCTGATAGCTACTTCGCGATCACCCGCACGAATTTTTTCTTTCCCGCACGAAGGACGACTTCGCCGTCGCCGTCGAGCGCATCGGCGCCGATCACGGCTTTCACGTCGATGACCGTCTTGTCGGCCACCGATGCGCCGCCCTGTTCCACAAGCCTGCGCGCGTCGCTCTTCGTCGCCGCGAGTCCCGCCTCGAAGAACAGTTCGATCAAGCCGATTCCGGCGGCGAACCTCGAGCGGTCGATTTCCACGGTCACCATCGAAGCCTTGTCGCCGCCCCCGCCGAAAGCGGCCTTGGCTCCGGCAAGCGCCTTGTCGGCCTCGTCCCTGCCGTGGATGAGCAATGTAACTTCGTAGGCCAGCCGTTCCTTCGCCGCATTGACGTCTCCGGCGAGAAGGGAGTCTATGTCCGCGACGGACATGAAGGTAAACAGCAGGAGGAATTTCCTGGTGTCCGCGTCGGTGACGTTCCTCCAGTACTGGAAGAAATCGTAGGACGAGGTGACCGAGGGATCGAGGAAGAGGGCTCCTTTTTCGGTCTTGCCCATTTTCTTGCCGTCGGAAGTGGTGACGAGCGGAAAGGTCAAGCCGTACACCTGGTTGCCGTTGATGCGGCGGACCAGTTCGATGCCCGCGACGATGTTGCCCCACTGGTCGTCCCCGCCGATCTGGAGGGCGACGCCATGGCGCTCGTTGAGCTGGAGGAAGTCGTAGCTTTGGAGCAGCTGGTAATTGAACTCGACGAAACTGAGGCCGGTTTCCATCCGCTTGCGGTACGCTTCGAACGTAAGCATGCGGTTTACGGAAAAATGCGAGCCGATGTCGCGGAGAAAATCTATGTAGTTGAGGTCGGCGAGCCAATTCTTGTTGTTGTCCGAATAGGCGGTCTTGCCGTCGAATCCGATGAAACGGTCAAGCTGCGCGCTTATGGCCGCGGAGTTCTCTTCAATCTGGTCGTAGGTAATCATTTTCCGCATTTCGGTCTTTCCCGAAGGATCGCCGATACGGGCGGTCCCGCCGCCGACGAGGGCGATGCCGCAGTGCCCGGCGTTCCGCAGATGCCGAAGGGCGAAGGCCGGAAGCATATGTCCGATATGCAGGCTTGAACCGGTCGGATCGAAACCCACGTAAAAAGTCACGGATCCTGCGTCCATGAGCTTCGACAGTCCCTCGACATCCGTGCATTGCTGGAAAAATCCGCGTTCTTTGAGCGTTTCAAGTGCCTTGTTCATGCGGAAAAGTATATAATTTTTGACTGTTTTTGTATACTCTTGGGGTATACTACACCTGTCGAAAGGAGTCCCGGTATGATGCACGGTTTTTTGAGGGTAGCGGCGGCGACGCCGGAGTGTACGGTCGGTGACTGCGGGGAGAACACCGCGGGCATTCTTGCCCTTATCCGCGAGGCCGCCGCGAAGAGCGCGGCTCTCGTCGTTTTTCCCGAACTGTGCGTTACCGGCTATACCTGCGGCGATCTTTTTGCGCAGGAACTCCTCGGCCGGGTCTCTCTCGCCGCGATCCGTCTGATCGCCGAAAAAACCCGCGAAGTACCGGTGACGAGCATCGTCGGTTTTCCGTTCAACTGGGGCAACTCGCGGTACAACTGCGCGGCCGTCATCTGCCGAGGGAAGATAGCGGGCATAATTCCCAAAACGCGTATTCCCAATTACGGCGAGTTTTACGAACTCCGCCACTTCGCGCCCGCCCCCGAAAACACACAGACCATTCCTGCCGGCATATTCGGCTCCGATCCGGTTCCCTTCGGCACAAATCTGGTTTTTTGCGACGAAAAAAATCCGGATATCGGTTTTTCGGCTGAAATTTGCGAGGACCTGTGGGTACCCGCCCCCCCCTCGTCCGCCCATGTGCGGGCGGGAGCACTGATAATCGCGAACCTTTCGGCGAGCAATGAAGTGATCGGCAAGGCAGCCTATCGCCGGACGCTCGTAAACGGACAGTCAGGACACGGGGTTTGCGCCTACGTGTATGCCGACGCGGGACAGGGCGAATCCACCACCGACATGGTTTTTTCCGGACACAACCTGATCGCCGAAAACGGTACGCTGCTTGCCGAGAGCACGCTGTTTTCCTCGGGCCTCCTCTGCGCTGATGTCGATACCGGCCGTCTTCTCCAGGAGCGGCGCAGGATGAACACCTTCGACAGCTCGGGCGGCGCTTCGGAGGCTGTTCGGTATCAACGGATACCGATTCCGCTCGATCAGGGTTTGGGGTCGGTATACCTACCGGTAGGTATACAAAACCAGCAAGGATCTCAGGGCACTCAAAATCCCCCGACCCAAACGCCGCCCCTCCTGCGCAAGATCGATCCCTTCCCCTTCGTCCCCTCCGATACGATCAACCTCGTCCATCGTTGCGAGGAGGTATTCGCCATCCAGACTGCGGGTCTCGTAAAGCGGCTCGCGCACACGGGACTCAAATCGGCGGTCATCGGGCTTTCGGGCGGCCTCGACTCGACACTCGCACTCCTCGTGACCGTCAGGGCCTTCGACCGTCTTTCCCTGCCCCGCGACGGCATACTTGCGATCACCATGCCCGGGCTCGGGACCACCAAACGGACCAAGGGCAATGCGCTCAAACTTGCAAGCCACTTGGGAACCGCCACCGAGGAAATCAAGATTCACAAGGCGGTTAAGCAGCATTTCGCCGATATCGGCCAGAACCCCGAAACCCTCGACGTCACTTACGAAAATTCGCAGGCGCGCGAACGCACACAGATTTTGATGGACAAAGCCAACCAGCTGAACGGCCTCGTGATCGGCACGGGCGACCTGTCGGAACTCGCCCTCGGTTGGGCTACCTACAATGGCGACCATATGTCCATGTACGCGGTCAACTCGTCGATACCCAAGACGCTCGTCACGCACCTCGTGCGCTACTGTGCCGACAATCCCGCCTCCTTCGCCGAAACGGAGCAAAAACAGTTTTCGGCGGTTCTCGAATCGATCCTCGACACTCCGGTCAGCCCGGAGCTTCTGCCGCCCGAAAACGGCGAAATCTCGCAAAAAACCGAGCATATCGTCGGACCGTACGAGCTTCATGATTTTTTCCTGTATTATCTGGCGCGCTGGGGTTTTTCTCCCGCGAAAATCCTTTTCATGGCGGAACAGGCCTTCGGCGAACGGTACGAACGGGCGGAAATCCTGAAATGGATGCGGGTATTCTACAAACGTTTCTTCAGCCAGCAGTTCAAGCGCTCCTGCCTGCCCGACGGCCCGAAGGTCGGCAGCGTCACCCTGTCGCCGAGAAGCGACTGGCGCATGCCGAGCGACGCCTCGGCCGCCGTCTGGCTCAAGGAGCTGGAAAGTCTCGAGGATTAATCCTTGCCGAGGAATGTCCGGTAGTCGGCGAGGTAGAGCGGCATGGTTTCGTAGGGCTTGAGGCCGTACGGACACCGCTGCTCGCAGATGCCGCAGCGGGTGCAATTTTCGATCCGTCCCATCAGTTCCTGCCACTCGGGCGTAAGCCACTGGGCGGTCGGCGAGCGGCGCAACAGCTGGCTCATCCGGTTGGCATTGTTGATGGGGATTCCTGCCGGACAGGGAAGGCAGTATCCGCAACCCCGGCAGAAATTGCCGCACAGGTCCTTGCGGTCTGCATCTATGAGCCGCTTCATCTCTTCATCGAGCGGGACCGGGTCCGCCTCGAGGGCGAGAAACTCCTCGAGCTCCGTTTTTTTCTGCATCCCCCAGATGGGGACTACACCCTCGAATTGCCGTATCCAGGCGAAGGCCGCCGGTATTCGGGTGATGAGTCCGCCGGCAAGAGCCTTCATCGCGATGAAGCCCATATCCTTCGCGCCGCAAAACTCGGCGAGGGCGATGTCGTTAACGTCGGCCAGATAGGAAAGCGGATATTGCAGCGTGTCATAGAGGCCGCTCTCCACCGCCTCCGTCGCCAGCTGGCGGGAATGGTTGGTGATGCCGAAAAAACGGATTTTACCCGCCTGCTTCGCAGCGACCAGGGCATCGTAGAGGCCGTCCTCCCCGCCGGGAAGCGGTACGAACGAGGGATTGTGCAGCTGGTACAGGTCGATATAGTCGGTATCGAGGGTTTGCAAACTCGTTTCGAGATCTTTCATCATGTCCAAACCGTTACGCGCCGGCGATTTGGTGGCGAGGATTACGTCCTTGCGGATTTCGTCCATCGCAAGGCCGAGCTTTTCCTCGCTGTCCGTATAGGAACGGGCGGTATCGAAAAAGTTGATGCCGCCTTCGTACGCGGCCCGAACGAGCGAAACCGCTTCGCCCGTTTCGGCTATGCGCTGGAGCGGCAGGGAACCGAACGCCGTACGGGAGACCATCAATCCTGTTTTGCCCAGTGTTATGTATTCCATGGAGGTTGTCCTTTGCGTTTCAATATATTCTCGTACAAATCATAGCCGACCGCTTCTTCGATGCGACCGGCTATATCAGGTACCGAAAAAAGCTTTTCGACGAAAAGTCCCGCGGCACCGAGACAGACGGATTGGTTTCCGTTTTCGGAAAACTCGATGGCTATATTACGTTCAAGCGAATAAATCCAGTTTCGCGCGATGGCCTCTTCCATTATTTCTTCGAGGTTTTCGCGATGAGCCGGAATATCGCCGGTGAATACGATTTTGGTAAGGTCGACGCAGTTGACCAGAAAGGCGAGATTCCCGGCAAGCTCCCGGTACACCTCGCGCAAAAGGGCCGTATTGCCCGGAAGGGTATGAAAATCACCGTAGGGTATGCTGAACTGGCCGGTCGCGCTCGAAGCGGCCTCGCTCCGGTACTCTCCGGCGGTAAAGTGGTCGCCGTGCAACACCCGCTCCCGGATCACGAGACCGAGACCGATGGCGAAACCGTGGAAGTCGCTCGTGCCGGGAACGGCGTCCCGGAATTCCCCGAGCACCGCCAGAAAATTCCGGTCCCGGTTTTCGGGATGGAAAGCGAGCTCGCCCCAGCAGCAGCAATTTGCGTCGTTCTCGAGGAAAACCGGCTCGGGACAGCCTGCTTCTATAGCCGGGCGGATGTCGCGGGGTTCGCCGATATGGAGGGAATTGCACCTGATGATTTTCCCCGTATAGGGATCGAGGATCCCCGGGAGCCCGATGCCGATGCCGAGCAGAAAAAGCCGCTCGCGCACGACGTATTCCTTCGCGGTCGCGATTACGGAAAGGATACGGTCAGTCAGGTTCGTCATCGAAACGGTGACGCTCCCGTCGAACGAATGGAGTATCGTCCCGGAAAGCCTGATTATCACCGCGCTGTACCTTGTATCCTGTATCTCGATGCCGAGCACGACGCCGATGTCCTCGTTGATGCGCAGGTTTATCTGCCGCCGCCCGACGCCGCTCTGTTCGGTATTCTTGCCTGCGGTTTCGACGAGGCCGTTCTCGAGGATGACCTGCATTATCTTGGTCACCGTCGAGCGGTCGAGGTCGAGCAGTTCCGCGACCTTGATGCGGCTGATGCCCGGATTCTGACGGATGGTCCGGAGAATACGGGAGGTGTTGATGCTGTGAAGTCTGTTGCCGTCCGCCATCGTCACCTCCCGCCGCAATTCAGGAATCGCCGGTCACACCCGTTTATAAGCCTTGATTTCCGAGCGGATGCGCGCGGCAAGGTCGGCGCGGTTCACGCGGACCTGTTCCATCGAGTCGCGGAAACGGAGGGTGACGGTGTTGTCTTCCTTCGAATCGTAGTCGATGGTGATGCAGAACGGGGTTCCGACCTCGTCCT
>JFJP01037153.1_pt1 | contig 41871 bp, 41 predicted proteins | sample 431651 | NCBI WGS metagenome assembly JFJP01 (sample SAMN02602958, study PRJNA72255) | Microbial mat metagenome, whole genome shotgun sequencing project. | biome: fresh water; feature: sink hole; material: water; isolation source: purple microbial (photo- and chemosynthetic) mats found in...
TTTAAATAATGATACCATTTATTTTTATTCTAAATCACCATTATATTCATTTAATTTAGTCTCAAATTTTTCGTTTGGACAAAATACCCCTATAATATGTAATGAATACATTATGAATGCTGTTAATACAAGTAATTCTTCAATAGCTTTTGCATCTATTACCCCTTTTGTCGATGAGGTTTTTTTAAAGATTCCTGTTGATAAAGGCATTTTTATAAATTATCAATTCAGTATTTTTCAAAATAATAGATTTTATACCATTGATAAAATAGAACGTAACAAAACTATCGATGACATCTCAGTTTATCCTAACCCATCATCTGATATAGTAAATTTTGGTTTACCTAATAGTATAATTCATTTAAATTTAAAGGTTTATAATAATTTAGGAAAACTTTTATTTGTTTCAAAAACAAATCAGATTGATCTATCCAATTATCCCAAAGGCATATATCTTATACATTTCTCTGATGGGGAAAATGTTGTTATTAAGAAATTAATTAAGTTATAATTTTAATTCTCATGATAATTAGTATTGTTGATAAGAATTGTAAATCGTCGTTCACTCGTTTATTAAGGCAATCTTAATCCTTTGCTCAATATATTATTCAAAATTTGGTTAATACAGATGTTTATTAAATTTTTTGGAGTAGGGGTATTTTTCATAATTATAAATACTATAGATTCTTTTTCACAGGAAATTAAAATCGCCCCATTTTATAAATTTAAAAATGGAGCGGTTTCTTTTACTTTTGATGATGGTCTAGATTCTCAATTTAATATTGGAATCGAACTTTTAAGCAAATTTAATTATAAAGGCACTTTTTTTATTACTACGGGTAACATTAAAAAAGCAAAATGGGAATTTTTCAAAGAAATGATAAATAATGGTCATGAAATTGGATCTCATAGTATTAGTCACCCAAAATTATCAGAGATCAACTTAAATGATGCTAATTTTGAAATCGAAATATCAAAAAACACAGTTGAACAAAATATCGACAGTTTTCAGTGTTTTTCTTTTGCATATCCAAGTGGTAGATTTAACGCCGAAGTGAAAAGTATAGTATCACAGTTCTATCAAGCTGCAAGATCAGTTAACAGTGGTCTCTGCTCCTTTGAAAACACTGATAATTTCCAATTACAAACACTTTTTTTTTCTTCAAACTTAAAGCTAAAAATTGCAAATACTTGGGTAAATAGTGCAATTCATGACCAAAAATGGTTGATTGAATCCTTTCATGGTTTTGATGGCGATGGGTATCAACCAATTTCGTCCAATCTTTTTAGAAAGCATTTAGAATATATTAAGTCAAAAGAAAATGTTCTGTGGGTTGCCACCCTTCAGGATGTTGTTAAATATTTTAAGGAAAGGCAAGGCGCCTCCATTAGTATTATTGATTCCTCGGATTATTTATACCGAATTCAATTAAATGATAATCTACCGGATTCTATATATAATCACCCATTAACATTAAAAATAAAAATTCCAAAATCGTGGAAGGATATTAGTATTGCGCATGGAGAGCATATAGTTCAATTTCAAACCCAGGTAGATCCTTTGGGGAACCAATTTGTGATTTTTGATGCCGTCCCGGACAGAGGATTGATTACTATTCTTTCTCAGACACCTTTTGATTCGGAGAAGGAAAAATGCGAAAATTGTAATTTGATTCTTTATCCTATTCCTTTTAATAACTCATTTAGAGTTTTATGGAATCCTATGTATGTTGGACATTTTTCAATATTAAACTTAAAGGGGCAGATGGTATTTAAAGGTGAATTAAAATCGGGAATTCTGCAAATAGATACGGAATTATTAGAGAAGGGAAACTATATGGTTGTTATTGATCTTGATACTGAAAAGGGAAATTTTCACTTAATAAAGAAAGTTATTAAAGAATAGTAACCCCAGATATGGGAGTAACTACCTCATTATTCAATAAAATATACTATTTTGGATTTTTAATCTTTTTTTTATGAATCTCCTTATTACTGGTTCTTCAGGTTTTGTTGGTACAAACTTCATCAAGGGCGCAAGTGCTTTTAATATTAAAGAAGTCGATTTGCTAACCCAGAAAGTAGCTGATATTGATTTTATGGGGGTAGATTCGGTTTTGCATTTAGCCGCCCTTGTCCATCAAATGAAAGGTGCTCCGGAAGAGCTTTATTTTAAGGTAAATCGTGATTTGGCCTACGAAGTTGCAAAAAAAGCCAAAGATGACGGTGTAAAACAATTTGTTTTTATGAGCACCGCCAAAGTTTTTGGTGAATCTACTACCGGAAAACCTGCTTGGGATGAAAATTCTGATTGTAATCCAATAGATCCATATGGTAAAAGCAAATATGAAGCTGAAAAATTACTTTTCCATTTACATGATGAAAATTTTAGAGTTGCAGTTGTGCGGTCTCCATTGGTATATGGAGCGGGTGTTAAGGCAAATATGTACAATTTGGTAAAATTGGTCAATCAGGTTCCTATTCTTCCACTTGGAGGGGGTAGTAATAATCGTTCAATAGTTTATGTTGGGAACTTGGTAGCGTTGCTGAAACATATTATTCAAACTCAAGCTACTGGTATTTTTATTGCGGGAGATAAAAAACCATTATCAACCACTCAACTTGTTCAGTTAGTTGCTCAAGCAAGTAAAAAAAAGATTCGGCTAATTAAAATTCCTAATTTTATTCTTAATATTGCAAAAAAAATTAACCCTTCAATAGTTGACCGCCTATTTGGTTCTTTGGCAATTGATAACCAAAGTACAAATACTCAACTAGGTTTTATACCTCCTTATTCAACAGAGGATGGAATTTGTGAAATGGTTGAATGGTATAAAAAATTGAATGACTTATAGATGCATTTCTTTTTCTTTTGCAAACGTTTCCATATACAATTTATACAACGTTTACCAAATTTGTTTCCATTTTTTGCGCAGTTTGTTGGTATAAACGGAAGATTCATATTCTTGGGTTCCGATTCATTGGCAGGGATTAGGTACGAACTTTAACTCCATCCTTTTGATCGGAAATACCCGATAAATTTCAATTCGAAGTCTCCCATCAAAAGAAGTACAATCTGGAAATTTTTTATTCCCCGTATGAAAAAAATTGATATCTAACCTATCTTTGGGCAAAATCATAAATCTTACATTTCTTTAATATGTAGTACCATTTATGCTAACAATTTCAATTAAAGTATACGAAGATGCAAAAAACTACGCTTCATTATTAAACGGAAGAAATGTAAAAAAGTACTAAATCAATCGAATCACTATCAGATAGAAATTTACATCTTTTGTTATTCCACGGATTAATTTATCTTATACGCCATTAAAGCCTTCCCATGCCGTATATACATTATTCCATTGGCTAATACCGGGTGCGCAAAATGCTCTTTTGTTCCTTTTTCAATCTTTAGCTTGCCGGCAATTTCTAATTTCTTGTTTTCAAAATTAATAAGGGTTATTACACCATTGGTGCCGTAGCAAATGAACTTATTATCGGCAAAAATTAGGCTCCCGTTATTTACTTTTACTGAATCGACTACTAGACCTTTTGTGAGTTCTACCGATTTGAGGTAGTTTCCTTCGATAGTGGTAAACAGGTTATTACCCACTTTTACAAATCCGCCAAAACCATTCCGAATCCGATTATTGTACCAAATTTCCTTCACACTTTTTCCGTCCGGGGCCAGTTCAAGTTTTACTGTCCCTTTACCTCCTTCGTCAGCAGCAACATTGTAAATAAAACCATCGGCATAAATGGGGGTGTTGCAATGCTCGCCGTCGTATTTATACCCATCCAGCTTATATGACCACAACAGCTCTCCATCCTGACAAGCAACTGCAAACAAAAAATGACGTGATAAAGTTACCAGTATATTTCGTGCCGGAAGCTTTACCAGAATTGGGGAACAAAAAGAAGTGGTATCCCATAACGCTTTCGAGGTCCAAACAGACTTGCCTGTAATTCTGTCGAGCGCTGCAATATTTGTAACCGTTCCACCGGGAAAACAATACACATATTTATCGTCGACCAACACTGACTCGGCGTATCCGAATTCGTTGAGGTACCCACCAAGATCTTTGACCATATCTGTAGCCCATTTTTCAGTACCACTGGTTACGTCAAAACAGGCAATTCTTCCCTTACCCGAACTTGTATAGGCATAATTACCAATAATGGTAGGAGTTGATCGCGCTCCGGGGAAATTAGCAGAATAGTCTGAGCCAATAAACTCAGGACCATTTGGGGATTTCCAAAGCAAATTGCCTTTCAGGTCATATGCAAACAGATAACTGGTACCTTCCAATTCGCCGTTTACAAATAATTTATCATTTAAAATCGAAGGTGCAGCAAAACCACTCCCAATTGCATCGGTAAACCAAAGTAATTCGGGGGCTTTTGTCTCCCATTCCTTCCTTAAGTTCGTTTCGTTATATTGACCATCTCGGTTTATTCCCCTCCATTGCGCCAGTTTCTGGGAATAAAGCTGGGTTAACCCAAAAACTAGAAGTGAAACAACGGTTATAAGACGCAAGTTTTTCATAAATAGACAGTTTAAGATATTGGTTACACATTTGACTAAAAATTCAATTTTGCCAAAATTAAATTTGAAGCTAATGTATGATTTTTTGTCTATCTATAAATTTGTTGCTGTTAAACAATGTTAATATGCAGGATTTTTGAAGGTTGACTTAATAAAAGCAACTAACACTATGGCAAGAATAGAAACTCCACAAGTCTAAAATTTATTCGCTATGAATAAGTGAAGCTAATAACTGAATTTATCAGGTAATACATTCTCACTTAATTTTCGAAGGATTTTTTTTTCAAAACCTATTCTATAATTGCGCAAACGTACCCCATGTTTGTTAAAAGGGCAACAATATGATGCACATCAATGGCTTGGTCTTCCACCCTCAAAATATTATCACTGTCCTCCAGGTCAAAATTGATCCTCGATTGCGGGTAATGCTTTGTTAACGTCTCACACAATTGTTCCGCTCTTTTCAGATCGGTTATATTTGTTTTAAACACTTCTACCATCATGCTGATTCGTGTTATATCGTTTTTTTAACTGGATACCTTGTTCCCTGCAATTACTTAAAGAAAAGAGTCGTAACCCCGGCAGTGTATACCGAAGTTATAATCACTTTGAGACTATTCTAATCATAAAATGCGTATTATTTTATTTGGTGCCCACCATCTTATGATAATAAATATACGATACTGCTAAAATACCTAAAACCACAATCGGGAAAATAGCCTCTCCGCCAATACCGTCAATAACCGCATGTGAAACTGCCGCACTTATAAAATTGAAGGTAAAACCGGCATACGCCCATTCCTTTATGCGATCTTTAAAGAAAGGGAGAATTAGTACTATTGCCCCTGCTACTTTAAAAACAGTAAGCAGGATACGAAAGTAATCGGGATAACCCAAATGACTGATTCCTTGTTTGGCAAGGTCGGAGTGTGCAGTTAATGCCGGCATAAGTCCTTCAAATAGAAAAATAAGCGTAGTGGTAATCCAATAAAGGGTTTTTGTTGTTTTCATAATTTCTGTTGTTTTTGATAATTTAGTAACCAATGATTTCCAAATTTATCGGTTAACCCTCCAAATAAGGAACCCCAAAAGGTGAATTCTATCGGGTGGGTTTGTTCACCTCCCTTGGAAAGACGTTCGTAACAAAGTTTAATTTCTTCTTCGTTGTTGCAATTTAATAGGAGCGAAACACTATTTCCAACAACCAGTCCATTTTCGAATACAATATCAGATGCCATCAAAGCCATTTCCCTTAATTGAAGGGTCGAATGCAAAATATTGTTTTTCATTTGCAGCGGCATCTTTGCACCTGCTGGAGAATCGCCCAGTGTTTGAAAATGAAGCTCTCCTCCCAGGCATTGCTGATAAAATGTCATAGCCTCCCGGCAGTCTCCGTTGAATGTTAAGTATGCATGGATATTCATCGGGGTTTGAAAATTAACTTGTTCTTGTCCTATTTCATCTGGCAACAATCCCTTTGTAAACCCAGGCTTGGGTCTAGTCTGAAAAGTCTTTTACCCCCTAATCCCCCAAATGGGGGACCTAAAAATTCAATGATTTTCAGATGGTTCCCTGGAGGGATTAGGGGTAAAACAGATGAAAATAATTGAATTTTTGACTTTTCGGAGTGGATTCAAGCATTAAGCCATAAACCTTTAAGCTTCTCTTAGTTTTTGAATATCAAATTTTTTCATTTGCATAAAGGCATTTATAACCCGCTCCGATTTGGAAGTATCGTTCATGAGATCACGTAAAATTGCGGGAATTATCTGCCACGGTACGCTAAACTTATCTTTCAGCCATCCGCATTGTCCTTCCTCGCCTTCAGCGGTAAATTTGCTCCAGAAGTAATCAATTTCCTCCTGCGATTCGCATTCCACCACAAACGAAATGGCTTCGTTAAAGCTGAACTGGGGCATCAGAGCACTATCCATGGCCATAAAAACATTTTTATTCAAGGTGAATTGAGCATGTTTCACTGTACCAGCCACATCATTCTCCTCCTTGGTATATTTTAAAATACCCACTATGCCTGAATTCTTGAATAAGGAAGTGTAGTACTGAATCGCCTCTTCGGCTTTACCATGTTGCTTGCCGGTAAACATTAATGATGGGGTGAATTTTTGACCAACATCCTCCATTTTGCTGTACGATATTTGCCAGCTAACTCCAAACCGGTCCTCTACCCAACCATACTTTGAGCTCCAATCATATTTACCGAGTGGCATTAAAGCAGTGCCTCTTTCCAATAGTTTATTCCACGTTTTGTCTGTTTCCTCTTCGGTTTCGCATACCACAAAAAATGAAACAGAAGGATTGAAGGCAAATTCGGGTCCACCATTGAAGCACATAAACTTTTGCCCGGAAGATTCAACCATCGAGACAAATGGATTTTCATCTACAATGGACGAATTATAAAAAACTGAACAGTAAAATTTTGCCCCTTCTTTGGCATTTCCATTAAACCAAAGACACGGATATATGGGATTTTTCATAGATATTTAATTTTAAGGATAATAAGACGAATGTCTCCCACCAAAATAATTAAGGCTTGTAGCTTAACAGAACTACCCCGCTTTTAAATTACTTTACAGTGGTAAGTTTCAAATTCAGAGGAAGTTTAATTCCCTGGAATATGGCTGTTCCTGAACCAATTGCCACAGGATCAATCATTATCTGATAATCATCCACTAAATTATTTTCTGCCAGCAAGCTTAAAATACTGCCACTGCCTAGCATAGTAATATCGCTACCCGGTAATTCCTTCAGCCGTTTTATTTCTTCCACTACATTCGTGCTGATTATTTTGGTGTTTTTCCAATCAGCTTTTTTCATGGTACGAGAAATAACAATTTTGTCGGCATTGTTCATCCCTTCGGCAACAGTAGGGTCATTTTGCATTGCCATGTCAGTTGGCCAATAACTTGCCATCATTTCGTAAGTTTTACGACCAAAAAGAAGGGTACTGCCCGATTGCAATCCTTCAGCAGCATATTCGTTTTCCTCAGCACCATGCCTGTGCCAGCTAATATCGCCGTTAAGATCACTTAAAAACCCATTCAGGGTTATAAAATTAAAAGATGCTAATTTTCGCATTACATTTTTTGTTTAAAGGTTAATCCTATTTCTCCTAAAGCCTTTTGAAGTTTAGGCATAGAAGTTTTCCCCATGCCATGAAGGTTTAATATATCGGCTTCGCTAAACTGTGCCAGCTGTTGCAACGTTGCTATTCCTCTCCCTTCCAGGGCACGTCTGGCAGGTGCACCAAGCATCTTCAAAAAATTGATGCTCGATTTTCGTTCTTCTTCACATTTAGGACAGGTAATACAGTCACTGCTTTTATAATAACGATGTCCGTTTTTACATGTCCGTAATGTTTTACCATCGGTCGTCATCAATTGCTTTTTTCAGTGCAGGCAAACATCCATTGCACGCCAAACTTATCCTTACAGCTTCCATAATAGTCGCCCCAAAACATATCCTGCAATTCCTGTTCAACAGTTCCTTCTTTCGAAAGCGCTTTAAACAAGCGTTCTGTTTCAGATCTTGTATCGGGTTGCAGATTTATGTAAACATTGTTCCCGACATTTATTGTAAAACCCATAGACTCGGGGGCATCCGTTCCCATCAAAACATGCCCGCCCAGAATAGGCAAGGCCACATGCATCACTAATTTTTTGTCAGCCACAGGCAAAGGAGGCATATTTTCGGAAGGGGGAATATCGCTGAAACGCATTATTCCTCCGGTGAACTCACCTCCAAAAATTGATTTGTAAAAATTAAACGCCTCTTCCGTTTTATTGGAAAAATTGAGATAGGTGCTTACTTGTGCCATAGAATTTAAGATTAATGGGTTTAATACTTCAATAAAAAGCTGAAAATTATTTTTCGCAAATTTCTTTCAATTTGTTTAATGCTTGAGGCCAGGTATCTATAAAGAAAGCTTTAAACTCTTCGTTGGTGTCTATATCTATCGAAAGTAGTGTCGTTCCAATGTTTTCAGCAAATGTATAGTTTTCGCAAAAACCAATCCAGTCCTCTACTTCGGGGCCTGATAATACTTCTATATTCCCTTGCACTAAGCCAATATACTCAATACTGATAAACTTGCCGGGAATATTTTCCCTGATTTTACCAACCATTCCTCCGGTGGCGCCATTCTGGTCCGTTCCCACAAACAAAATTTTTGACCCTTTTTCCCAAGATCCTTCAAAACGAGATGTTGAATTAAATACCTCTGTCCATTCGGAGTATGTTTTTTTGGCGATCATGGTTTGATATACTTTTTCAGCACTGGCATGAATGTTTATTTCGAAATGCATCTTTTCCGATTTCCCCGATACTTCCACATATTTTTTGAAATTATCTAAAATAGCCTGCCAGCCTGTTTGTTGTAATTCTGGAGTGTTTTCCTGTTCTGCTTCAAAAGTTTCGGTAACAGTTGTTTCATTTTCATTTGAATCGAAGGATATTTGCACTTCTCTATCATCGTCCAAGGTGTAGGCTATAACCTTATGCAATTCCACCTTGCTGTATTTGCCGGAAAAATCAAACCCGAAGCTGCCATCTTTGGCTTCCATACGCGACACGAATTTGCCTCCAACCCTTAAATCGTTTTCCGCGCTAGGGGCATGCCAGTCGTCAGATGCATAGTTCCAATGTATAATGTGTTTAGGGTCTGTCCAAAATTCCCATACTTTCTTAACCGGAGCATGTACTATAGCTCGTACGGTAATAATTGCTTTTTCAGTTGTTGTTGCCATAGTAATAATTTTTGATTATTAATAAAGATAAAATTCTATTATGCAAACATAGATGCATTTATAAAAATAATTGATGTGCAAAAACGACAAATGTGAGGCTATTTGCGACAACCTTATTTGTGAAATAATGTTTATAGAAATATTTATGAAATCATTTTTACAAATAACAATTTACAGATGAAAAATGTTTCGATTCTTGTTCCTGAGAGTTCTGTAATGCAAGCCATTGCCGATCCGCGTTATTTGTTCTCGGCTGTTAACCAGTTTCTGACAGTCTCGGGTAAAGATCCTTTATTCGATGTTAACCTGGTCGGTTTAAAGAAAGAAGTGAAACTGAACGACGGGCAATTCTCGGTGTTTCCTGATAAGCAATTGAAGGAGGTATGTCAAACCGATTTAGTGATAATCCCCGCCTTGTTTGGCGATATGAAAACTGCCATTTGTCTTAACCAAAAGTTTGTACCCTGGATTGTAGGGCAATACAATAATGGAGCTGAAGTTGCTTCGCTGTGCGTTGGAGCATTTTTGCTGGCCTCTACTGGGTTACTTAATGGAAAGAAATGCTCTACTCATTGGGGATTTACAAACGAGTTTCGCGAAATGTTTCCGGAGGTAGAAGTGGTCGACGGAAGCATAGTAACCGAAGAGAACAGAATTTATTCGAGCGGTGGGGCAAATTCGTATTGGAATCTGTTGCTATATTTGGTAGAAAAATATACCGACAGGGAAACGGCCATTCTGGCTTCCAAATATTTTGCCATTGATATTGACCGGCATAGCCAATCGGTATTTGCCATGTTTAAAGGGCAAAAAGAACATAAGGACGACGCGGTGCGAAAGGCTCAGGAATATATTGAAAATAACTATCATGAAAAAATTACGGTGGATGAACTGGCCGATACTTTTGGAGTAGGCCGCCGAACCTTTGAACGCAGGTTTAAAGTGGCCACTAATAATTCGGTGTTGGAATATATGCAGCGCATAAAAATGGAAACTGCAAAGCGGAGCTTTGAAAACAGCCGCAAGAATATTAACGAAGTAATGCTGGATGTTGGTTACACCGATACCAAAGCATTCCGCACCATTTTTAAAAAGGTAACCGGCCTAACCCCCATTGAATACCGTAACAAGTATAGTAAGCAGCTTACTACCTAATACTTAATATAAGAATTGGAAGTAACAATTAGAATTTTAACAATTTGCAAAATGATTTTAAATGTCATAGGCGGGTATGAACAATGAGCTTATACAGCATAAAGCAAAATCCACCTGTAAGAAAAGTAGCAATTATGTCCCAAAAATCTATTGGTTTACCAAGCAACGGATGGGCAATTTCATATAAGGCAACGCTAATTGTAACTGTCGTAATTAAAAAATAATGTTGCGTTCTCTCCCGACCAATAAGCCCGATAAAAAAGAATATGGTTGCCATGGTTCCCAAGGAATTTCCCAGTGTATCGGCAATATGCCAATCGTTTATATTATTCGAATAAATATACGGCCGGTAATAAGGTCGGGCAATAAATTCATAAATTAACAATGCTGCTAATCCAATAGACAGGTTAATAACCCTTTCTTTCGAAAATCGCCAGTTAATAATTTCTTCTTTTAATTCCTGAAGAGTCATCTAATTGAATTATTAAATAAGAAAGTAAAATGTTTGATTTTCTCCAAGCAACTTCTTACTGAAGCTGTAACCTATGCACAATGGAATTTAGCACAAAGGTTAAGAGCATTAAAATTTCAATATTTGAAACGTATTTCAAAAAAATTAACAAAAGCATAATCGCTTTTATTAAACCCTTTTAGATTATTTTCTCCCCGGAACATAAAAATCGTCCTCTTTCAAATTGCACTTTTTAGCAACTGCTTTGCAATATGCCAGTCGACCTGCATTAGAATTGCGGGAGTCTGATCCAAAGGTGAATTTTAATCCTTGTTCTTTGGCCATCAAAATAAATTTTTCGTGCGGAGTATGCGCCATATCGTTTATTTCCAAAGCAATATTACGGGCTTTAGCGGCGGATATTATTTGCTGCATGCGCTTCTCGGTCCATAAAGTATAATAGTCCCGGGCAATGCATACCGGCAGAAACAGTGGCCATCCGAAGATATTAATAGGTTCTGTTTGCAGAATATTCAAGCTGTGTTTCATATACATTTCCATAAAAGCTTCGGTATCTTCCACGTATGTTTCCAATCGATAAATGCGCTCATAATCTCCATTTTCAATCGGAATAGTTTGGGGATCCATAAGCACATAATCGAGTTTTTTGATCACTTCGGGTGAAAAATTTGAAGCCCAGTTTGGAGTCATTGGCTGTAAGCCAACATAAACGGGATATTTCCTTAGGTTTTCGATATACCTGTTCAGGTCGGCATCATCTTTAATTGCCCATACTGCGGGGTGTTCCACAATACCGAATTTTACTTTTCTTTTTTCGGCGATCTCCATAATCTGCTCCATGGTAAACATGTCGGTGGTATGGACATGCAAATCCATAAGCGGGAAATCGTTTTTACCAAAAGTGTTACTATTACCTAAAAGTGGAGCTGTAACTAACATTCCGCTAGCCAGGCCAGCATTCTTAACAAAAGTTCGTCGTTGCATAATCTGAAATTTTTGGTCGGTCAACTATCTGAATAAATATAATTTAAGTAATTGTTTGAATAATTATATGCTAAATAGATTATAAGAAATCAAATTTAGAAGCGTGAATCTTCCTTTACTCAAAATCCAAAATACTAAATCCTTTAAGCCGGGTCCGCCCTATGCAATTTATGGTTGTTTTATTAACTATCCGGGTACTTTTCAAAATTCTTTATAAAGCAGGAGTGAGAAATGGTAAATTAAGTGTTCTTTTTGATGTGAATAATACTATTTATTCTCATTTTAAATAACTTACCATTCATTAAAAACACCACTTTTAAATTGTTATTAATTTCACAATGTTATAAATTTATTCCGCCTTTCAACTTCCAACTATTATCAATTGCCTTAAAAGTTCAAAGTAAAAAGCTCGAAGCAAAACAGTCCTTGAGCTTTCTACTTTCGCCTTCTTCTATATTTCTTCTTCGGTATTTTTGGATTTCTTTCACCTATAACCATTGCATTATGGAAACTGCTAACAAAACCGGCATCCAATCATCTGCAACAGATGAGGAAATTATCCAGCATCTCGATCGTGTTATTCAGGAGAGCCGGGAAAAACCGGGAGCATTGATCCCTTTATTACAACTTACCCAAAAAATGTATGGGTATCTGCCCGAAGCAGCTATCAAAAAAATAAGCCGTGAACTAAAAATTCCCTTCAGCGAAGTTGCCGGTATTGTTGGGTTCTATTCGTTCTTTTCAACAGTTCCGAAGGGACGCAACGTTGTGCGTGTTTGTCAGGGTACCGCCTGCTACGTGCGGGGAGGAAATGAAGTACTCTCTGCCATGAAAAATGAACTAAAAATTGGAGTTGGAGAAACTACCAAAGATCGCGAATTCTCGCTCGAAGTAGGGCGATGCTTTGGTGCCTGCGGACTTGCACCGGTAGTAATGATAAATAACGATGTTATTCAGCGCGTAAAACCTTCAAAAATTGCGGAGTCGTTAAAAGTATACAGGGTTAAGCCTTAAATCGCCAAACCAATAACAATTCAAGAAAAGCTAACCCGAGCATAGCTGCCCTCAATTACCTTAGAAGGTTTCAATAGATAGCTACCTGATGAATAGCAAAATACTAACTTTTGATTCGTATTACTATGAAAAGCACTTCTACCCCAACAATTTCTTCCTCTGCCGATCTGGAGAAAATTTTTTCTATTCAAACCAGAAGAAAAAAAAGTGACGAAACCAACGAAAAGATTCTTGTTTGTATGGGTGGAGGATGCCTGGCTTCAGGCTCTAAAAAAATTAAAGAACGATTTGAAAGTTGCCTGAAGGCCCGAAAACTAGATTCCACAATAAAGGTTATCGGTACGGGTTGTTTGGGACCATGCTCACATGGACCAGTGGTGGTCATGGGTCGTGATAAGGTATTTTATCATCACATTAACGAAGACGATGTGGAAGAAATTATTGACCAGCACATTGAAAAGAATATCGTAGTAGAGCACCTTGCCTATCGGGAGGATGTTGATAGCAAACCCATTCCAGTTATAACCGATATTGCATTTTTCAAACGTCAAACAAAGATTGTACTTCGCAATTGCGGTGAAATTGATCCATATAGTATCAACGATTATATTGGCAACCAAGGTTATTTCAGTTTGGCAAAAGCATTAAACAGCATGTCTTCTTCTGAAATAATCAAAGAACTCGAAAAATCGGGATTACGGGGTCGCGGCGGTGCCGGATTCCTTACCTGGAAAAAGTGGAATCTGGCGCAGCAAAGCACTTCACCCAAAAAATATATCCTCTGCAATGCCGATGAAGGGGATCCGGGAGCTTATATGGACCGCAGCGTTTTGGAAGGAGATCCGCACAGTATAATTGAAGGCATGGCTATTGGGGCATATGCTGTGGGTGCAGATGAAGGCTATGTATATGTTCGCGCTGAATATCCGCTTGCGGTGGAACGATTGCAACATGCCATTGATGCTGCCAAATCGTACGGACTTTTAGGTGAAAATATCCTCGGTTCGGGTTTTAATTTCAATCTCGAAATTCGGATGGGCTCCGGAGCCTTTGTCTGCGGAGAAGAAACTGCACTCATTGCGTCCATTGAAAGCAAACGGGGAGAACCGCGTCCCCGTCCTCCATACCCAGCTCAAAAAGGATTATGGGGGAAACCCACTGTACTTAATAATGTGGAAACTTTTGCCAACATCGCTCCCATCATCCTAAATGGAGGAGAATGGTTTGCATCATTCGGAACCGAAAAGAGCAAAGGTACCAAAGTATTTGCGCTGGCAGGCTCTATACATAATTCGGGATTGGTAGAAGTTCCCATTGGAACAACCCTGGGAGATTTAATTTACGATATCGGCGGTGGAACCGCTACCGGAAAACCTTTTAAAGCAGCTCAAATTGGAGGACCTTCGGGAGGATGCATTCCAAAACAACATTTGAATGTTCCGCTGGATTATGAATCGTTGAATGAGTTGGGGGCCATAATGGGATCAGGAGGGTTGATTGTTATGGACGACGACTCGTGTATGGTTGATGTAGCACGATTTTTTCTCGAATTTGTACAGGAGGAATCGTGTGGAAAATGCGCGCCATGCCGTGTAGGAACAAAAAGGATGCTGGAGATTTTGCAACGTATTTGCGAAGGGAAAGGCAAAATAAGTGATCTTGATAAGCTTGTCGAACTGGGAACGGAGATTCAGCGGACAGCACTTTGTGGATTGAGCCATTCGGCACCCAATGCTGTTTTATCCACCCTTCGTTACTTTAGAAATGAGTATGAGTCACATATTATCTCGAAACACTGTGAAGCGGGAGTGTGCCATGAGCTTGTAAGGGCGCCATGCCAAAGCAGTTGTCCGGCCAGTGTGGATGTACCGGGATTTATTTCGCTGGTAGGCGAAAAAAGGTATGCTGAAGCCCTGAAACTTCATCGGGAACGTAATCCATTCGCAGCGGTGTGTGCAAGGGTTTGCTTCCATACATGCGAGGAAAAATGCCGACGGTCTGCCCTCGATGAACCTGTCACTATCCGAGCAGTGAAACGCTTCATGGTCGATCAGGAAATTACGATACAAGTTCCTGAAGTGCTTGATAATGCCGAAAATGCCAAACGAAAAATTGCTATTGTTGGAGCGGGGCCTTCCGGACTATCATGTGCTTACTTTTTGGCCAGGTTAGGATACCGACCCCAGGTATTTGAAGCCGAACAGCGACCAGGTGGAATGCTGGTACAAACCATCCCCGCCTATCGACTGCCAAGGGAAGTACTGGCTCGCGAAATACGTATGATTGAAGGTATGGGGGTTACCATAGAAACCGGATTGCAACTTGGAAAAGATTTTACCCTGAATGAACTTAGGGAAAAAGGTTACGAGGCCATTTTTATTGGCATTGGCACCCCTCACGGTTTGTCTCTCAACCTTCCGGGAGTGGATGCCGAAGGGGTTGTAGATGCTTTGTTATTTTTGAAAACATATAATCTTCGCGGATCGGTTCCTGTAAAAAAGAGAATTGTGGTGGTAGGTGGTGGTAATGCAGCTATTGACGCCGCCCGGACTGCAATACGGTTAGGGGCAGAAGAAGTACGAGTCATCTATCGCCGCACTCAGGATGAAATGCCCGCTTATGCTGAAGAAATTGACCAGGCCATGGAAGAAGGTATTATTCTGCACACCCTTACTAACCCTATCGAGATTCTTAGTATGGACGGAAAAGTAACAGGAGTAAAATGCAGTTTGATGCGTTTGGGAGCTTTTGATTCCAGTGGGCGGCGGCGGCCCGAAATGCAGGAAAAGGTATTCGTTCTGGAAGCGGAACAGGTAATCATGGCTATTGGGCAAACGCTTAACTTTAATGCTATTTTTAACGGACTGGCTATTGAAACCACCAATAAGGACACCGTGATTAAGACAGATCCTGTATCGGGACAAACGTCCATTCCTTGGATTTTTGCTGGTGGAGATGCTGCCACAGGACCATTAACGGTAATTGAAGCCGTTGCAGGTGGAGAAAGGGCAGCCGTAGGAATCGATGAGTTTCTGACCGGGAGTTCCCATGCCTTTTGGAGGATTGATAAAAAAACGGATACGTTTTTTGATCCGGAAGCAGATCCAATTCTTATGCCCCGACAAAAGCTTGGACTTCTTTCTGCGGAACGCCGAAAGCATAGTTTCGACGAAGTAGAACAAGTGTGGATAGAAAGCGAGGCCATACGGCAATCGAAAAGGTGCTTACGGTGCGATTATGGAAAATCGTAGGAGACTAATTCTGTTTCAATTACATATAACTAATTATAAAAAAAATTAAAGCATTGGCACGCATTTGTTACGCTCACTTTTATTTACTCCATGCGTTGCAAACGTACGCCAGTTTCGTGTTTGCTATATAATATTATATACGATTGTCGGGCAAATCGAAGTCTGCAATTTATTTAATAACGATGCTGTTCAATTTACAAAATTTTACACTATGATAACCCTTTCTATCAACAATACGCGAATTCAGGTTCCGGAAGGGACAAGCATTCTTAAAGCTGCCGAATTAATAGGCGTGAAAATTCCTACCCTTTGCTTTTTAGAGAATTACGAAGCAAAAGGGGCATGCCGTGTTTGTTTGGTGGAAGTAAAAGGGATCAAAAATCCGGTAACATCCTGTTCTATGCCTGTTGCGGAAGGGATGGAGGTATTTACCCATTCCCAGGCGGTTCGAAAATCGCGGAAGTTTGTGGTCGAGCTATTGCTATCAGAACACGATGGCGATTGTAAAACTTGTCTCCGAAACGATGATTGCGAATTAAAAGCGCTTGCAATGGAATTGGGCATCGATAGGGTGCATTTTGAAGGGGAAAGGGCGCTAAAACTGATCGACGACTCGACACCTGCCCTAATTCGCGATTCGGGCAAATGTATCAAATGCAGACGCTGTATTACTGTATGCAACGAAGTGCAATCCGTTGGTTCTCTCTATCCGCAGGGACGTGGATTTCAATCTTCCATAGGACCGGCTTTTGCCCATATGCTCAATAGCGTAACCTGCGTTCAGTGCGGACAATGCGCCGCGGTATGCCCGGTAGGGGCAATTGTGGAACGCGACCATATTGAAGATGTTTGGAGAGCGTTGGATAATCCCGATAAGTTTGTAATTGTTCAAACAGCTCCCGCCATTCGGGCAGCTTTGGGAGAGTGCTTTGATTACGAGCCGGGAACTCTGGTAACCGGTAAAATGGTCACCGCCCTCAGGCAATTGGGATTTAAAAAAGTTTTTGATACCAACTTTGCAGCCGATTTAACCATTCTCGAAGAAGGAACAGAATTACTGCACCGGCTAAAAAAAACATTGGTTGAAAAGAAAGAAGCTTTTCTGCCACAGTTTACCAGTTGCTCTCCGGGTTGGATCAACTATATGGAATTCAATTTCCCGGAGTATCTAAATCACATCTCTACATGCAAATCGCCTCAGCAAATGTTTGGAGCTTTGGCAAAAACGTTTTATGCTGAAAAAATCGGGGTACTCCCCGAAAATATTACTGTTGTTTCCGTTATGCCCTGTACGGCCAAGAAATATGAAGCACAGCGCCCAGAGATGTTCCAAAATGGCATACAGGATGTAGATTATGTGCTAACCACCCGCGAATTAGGTCGAATGATCAAACAAGCCGGAATCGACTTTCGATCTTTGCCTGACGGAGAAATGGATACCCCCATGGGAATTTCTTCCGGAGCAGCCGATATATTTGCCAACTCAGGAGGAGTGATGGAAGCTGCTATCCGAACGGTCTACGAAATTGTTACCGGGAGAGAATTACCAACCGAAAATTTGCATGTAAAACCTCTGATGGGGTTGGAAGGAATTAAAAAAGCAAGCCTGAAGATTGAAGGCACAAAACCCGATTGGAGCTTTCTGGAAGGAGTAGAACTCCACGTGGGAGTTGTCCATAGCTTGGGAAATGCCCGTGAGTTGATGGAAGCCATTCAAAACGGTGAACAATTTCATTTTGTAGAAGTAATGACCTGCCCCGGTGGATGTATTGGTGGAGGAGGTCAGCCCCGGTATACTAACGATGAGGTTCGGCTAAAACGAATCGAAGCAATATATCGGGAGGACGAAGGAAAGTCTTTACGGAAATCTCACCAAAACGAAGCCATACTGAAATTATATGCAGAATATCTGAAAGAGCCGTTGGGAGAAATGTCTCATCGTCTTTTACACACTCATTACCGGGAAAAAGAACAGCTTGGATTTTGAAAAACTCTGGAAATTTAATAAAGTCAACAAAAAAAATATTAGAAGGCGCAAAGAATAAGAATTATAATACTCACGTCCTTTTTTTATATGCTGTAGTAAACATATTCTTTGTTACGGCATCGGGTGCAATTCAGGCTAACAGTTGGAACCATATCGTTGATTGACCGTACAATGTTCCCATAAAACCCTGATAACCCAAATTGCCTGTAACATGAATCCTGATTTTTCAAAAAAAGAAAGCGCTTTCAGTTCGCGAAACATCCTTCTGGTTTTAGTTTTCGCCCTGGTAGCAGGCATTGTAAATTTTTTGTATTCGTATTTTCAAATTGGACTGAAACTGGAATACAACGATCCATCGAACAAATGGATTTATAGTTCGATGTCTATGGCATCCACAGTTATTAGAATGATAGTTCTATGGTTGATTGTTTACCGTGTTTCGAAAGATTTCCGTGCTTCGGTTTCGGCATTTATCCTGAATATTTTGATAATTGCTTTGTACCCCTTTCTCAAATTTGAATCGTCTCAGAATTTTTCGATTGTGTTTAACCATCTGGGATATTTTCTATTTTTACTGCCCTATGCAGTGTTTATGTTCCTCCATACGAAGAGCCCGGCAAAAACAGGTTTTATTGTCCTGATAATGTATTTTTTTGCGTCTAACTCCCTGGCATATTTTGGAATACAACCAATGAGCGATCTGTTTACTAATTTTCTGAGAATTTTCAATATAAACTACGATTCGTTAGAAGCAGCAACCGGATTTATAATACATTATCCGGATGGTGGTTATTCGCAAATTGCCTATCTCCCCGTCGTGTTGAATGTTATGGTTTCTTTGGCAGCATTTCTGGTTCAGCTGGAAATACTGCGGATAGTAAGCCTTTACCGCTTGAAAGACTTGGGAGATACCAAGCTCGAATTATCGGTTACATATAGCAAAGCCCAAGTGCTGTTAACCTATTTTTCGACCCGAATTTTACTCGATTGTGCTGCCTTTGGCCTAATAGGAAATATATACTTTAAAAACTCCATGGACACAACAAGTAAATACATTTATATTTATGGCTTTTGGGCAGTAACGTCAGTAGTTACATTTTACTTTTTTCTGTGGTTTCACCGAAAGGTATTGTTAGAGTATCTTTATTCGCGCAATAGAGTCCCCTCTTGGTTTTATTATTCCCTGGTGATACCTGTACTGAATTTTATTATTTTCCCGATTGGCGTATTCTGTTTTGGTAAATCGAACGAAATAAGTAACCGCAGAGAATTATTAAAGGAAAGTTATTCTTTAAACTCGGCCGGTTATATTGGTGCTCTAATAATAATTTTTCAGGCAATTGCCCTTATAATAGCCGTTGTAAAAACACAATGGACCGATAGTTTTATAAGGCTTATCATCCTGCTTTTTATGGTGGCGCTAATCTCCGGGAAACGCTTTTCGTATTATGTAATAATTGGATTCTATACCCTCATGGTTCTTTTTCACTTACTTTCGAAAGAACCTGGGCTATTTGATAAAGGAGAAATAACAGTGGCAATTCCCCTGGCAATAATTGCTTTTTACATGATGTATGCAGTTTTCTTTATCGATAATTTTAGCGAATTAAAAGAGGAGGAAGGATTAGATGCCGGGAGAGGAGAGAGTATTCTGGCAGAAAAAAATTAGAAATAAAAACCTGCTCAAAATAAATACCCTCCCAGCGGGTTCTCAAATACAAAATACTTCGAATTTACGCTATGGCATTTTCTGTAAATTCTCCCATTTCACTTTCCATTTGCCATCTTTTGGAATTCCAGGCATATCAATACTATATCCATCATAACCGGCAACCATCATAGCAACAGCCGAAAGCAGCCCGCCATTTCCGGGCAGATAAAGCCGAAGGCGGTTGTCCTGATAGTTATGCCCATTTGCCAGGTAAGTATTTGTTTTGGGCGCCATAAAAAGGGCTTCCATTGCTTTTTCGGGCATACCCAATCGGGTAGCACTCATAGCTGTTAATGGAAAATCCCAACCCCAGGTTTCTTCCCAGTTCCATTTATCCCAAATGAAATTGAATGTGTTCTTCATTACCTCAGGGTTTACAATGTCCTTCCCCGGTAACATCCCATAAACACCTAATACGGAAGGATGGTCGGTCATATATTCGCGGGTAGTGTAACTATCGGGGGCACTTTCGGCAGCCAGGTATAATCCATTTGCCTCTGCTAGCTTCGAAAGTTTATCGATTACTTTTTGCCACTCGGGATTTTTAGGCATACCTAATCTCACCCTCCATTCCTGCGCTGTTGTTAAACCCCAATGCCAATAAGCTAATTCGAAAGGGGTATTAAAGGTAGTTTCAGGTTTAAAACGCTCTTGAGCTGCAATAATTCCTTTCAAAACATACCGGTCTTTTTCTTTATCATAAACCGGAAAGGATGCCATAAAGTCGGCAGTGGCAAATACCAGCTTTTTATATTTTTCGAGCTGTGGACTTTTCACAGAATACCCCCGATAGCAAAGCTCTGCAAAATAGATAATATGCGGTTGCTGCCAAATAAGGAATGATCCAACACTTGATGGTGCTTCATTTCCCGAAGGATCGGTCATTTTTTGCCAGCGAACTCCTTTATAATTCTGTTTACCAGCTATTACCTGTGCTTTTTCGTAAACGGTGTTATACCAACTCATGCTCTTTTCCAACAAATCGAGTCGGTTCCACAAGGCAAAATGGGTACCATGCCACCAGTGCATTTCGAGATGAAACTTACCATACCAGCTATTATAGGTTAAACCGGTTTCCTGGGGGGGATAAGAACCTGAACACTGAATGGCGGTCAGATATTGTGATAGAATTATTCTGCGTTCCAATTCACTTGCCCGGGGGTCGGTACTTCCCGAAAAATCAATTGCACCGCCGCGACTCCAAAACGATTTCCAGTAATTCTCACAATTCATTTTTAAGGTCGAAAAAGGCAATATCTTTCCGGAATAGTTTCCTTCGTCGAAAAGAAATGAAGCTTCAAATGCATCATCTTTGGCTTTTGGTTCCAAAATAAAATGGTGCTTTTCCTTTTCAATAAGATTGAATACTGAATTCCCCTCAATGGATAAAACGTACTTTGAATTATCCAAAACCCGATGAAGATTAAGCCTTTTTTCCTGCCAATCGGGAATTGTCTGATGCTTTTGCGGACTTTTCCAATCGCTGGCATCATCGCTATGTCCGCCGCTCGGGTATGGAAACCGGATACTGATCTTTACTTGCTTTTTTTTAAGTAACTCGCTTTTTACCTGCATGGTAATCATGTTCATTTTATTATGGCAAAAAGTTGTTACATCTACCGGAATTCCTTCTACTTCGAAGTGACTGTATATGATTCCCGACCAAAGATCCAACTGCTGTTTTATACCAGTTATGTCAGAAGGATTTACCAGTGAACCATCTTTTTTCGTAATTTCAAATCCAATGTTCCCAAAGTGCAGGCGGTGAGGGTTCTTTCGATACCAGTCTGCCGCTTCTTTATTGCGCCCGGCTTCACTCCATTGCACAGGGTAGGGAGCCTTTTTTCCATTAAAATCGTAGTATTTGTAGGTTTCTTCAAATTTATAGCCTTCAGGGTTAGGAAAACTGTGCCAGGCTGTTTGTGATTGAGTTCCGAGAGGAATTCCATTTCTATATTGTTCGGGGAAAGTTTGCATTCCGGTTGCGTCAACGGTAAAAGCAAATTCACCATTACCCACAGAAAGTGAGGACAATGAATCGAATGAGTTAACAACAACATTATGTCGTTTAATCAACGTTTGACGATCGATTTTAGCAATGCTTATCTGAGAATGAGATAAATGAAAAGCAAGTATTAAAAAGAGGGCGCAACTAAGAATTTTCCGTGTCATAAAAAAGGTATTAATAGTGAAGAAAAGGTACGAAATATTTGAAAAAGAAAATGACAGGTTTATTGGATTTGAATAATACTTTGAAAAAGCGTTGAAAATTGTTGTCATACAATTTGAAAAAATATTAGCAAATAAGTCGGTAAATGATTAGTATCATATTAATTAATCACCTTTTTATTATTTTTGGGTACTTCAATTTGTAACAATAAAATTTAGTTGTATGGATGTAAACGGACAAATTCTTGAGGCAATGAATATAGCCGGAAAACCATTAAGTGCTGGTCAATTAGCTGAACAAACCGGAATCGATCGGAAAGAAGTGGATAAGGCAATGAAAAAATTGAAAACCGAAGGCAAAATAGTGTCCCCTAAAGTTTGTTATTGGGAGCCGACCAAATAAGTTTTTAGATGTGTTGTAGTGAAAGAAAAAGTTCTTGGTTTGACTACAAACCAAGTGCTTCTTCTATCCGTTCCCAGATTCAATCATATCAACAGGCATAGATTCGGTGATCACCATAATAGGGTTTAGATGCGATGTTTGTTATTTTAACCTAAAGAAAAATAAAAAAAGCGCGGATTTATCCACGCCAAAGTATAATCAACTGTTTTTATTATGCCCAATGAAAACACAACCCAAAAACTATTTTCCAAATACTTTTTTAAGAATCTCAGATGTCCGTGCCATCGGATCTTTCCGAATGTTGAGTTCTTCTTTGGCGATCATCACAAACAATCCATCAATTGCTTTTTGAGTAACATAACCGGTTAAATCGGGGTTCATTTTTTTTACAAGAGGAATCTTGTTGTAGGCTTTTATCAAATCGGTCCAGTATTTGGTTGCCTGCACTTTATCCAGCGATGCTTTAATAATTGGTTGAAATTTTGCGTTTAACTCCGGTGAAGTAGTTCTATTCAAATATTTGGTGGCAGCATCGTTTTCTCCTTTAACAATATTAATAGCATCCTTAACTGTCATACCTTTAATTGCAGCTAAGAATATCGGTTTTGCTTCATTAGCAGCATCTTCAGCCGCCCGGTTTATCGATAATACAGCTTCATCAACCTGTTTGCCCATTCCTACAGCACGCAATTTCGATTCTATTTCTTTAGCATCTTGCGGGAATGGAATCTTTACTTCCAAATTCTTAAAATAGCCATCGGGTTTTGATAAAAACGAAACACTTTTAGCTGTTCCATTATTTAGGGCTTCCTTAATACCATCGGCAGCATCTTTTTCAGTAAATCCTCCGCTTTTTTGCTCAACAAGCTTTTTAGCATTTTTAAGAAATTGCGCGTGACTATTTTCAATCTGAATAAAAACAAAGATTAAAATAAATAAAAATGTAATTTTTTTCATAGCTCAAATTTTAGATATGGTTTGATCGGTTGCAAATATCCTGCCATCTCCAATGATTTATGCTTGAGTTGGCAGATAGAAAGTTTTCTCTCTCAACTATTCCATAATGTTAATAGTGTAAATTTAGCAAATTAAACTGTTTACCTTCTTTAAAAAGATAACAGGGATTTATTATTGATAGTAGACATTTAACCTTTGAGGATATATGGCTGATTCGAAATGTTGCTGCACCTGCGACGAATAGTCATTTTTAAATAATTTACATCCAATTTTAATTTATTATTATACTATTAGTTAAAATATATTACATTAATTATATATTTAATGTATTAACATGATTTTACTACTCCATACAATCCTTCGATTTTCCAAAAATATCCCTAAGTATCGTTATATTACCTTTTACCGCTTTAGGTTCATTATGATATTCAAATATAACTTTGTGACTATCTCCATTTGCCAACTCTATTTCAATCCATTCAGTTCCCCCATCTGCGCAGTCTGGGCATCCTATCATAGCCGGTAATTCAAAAAAAGATTCCACATCCATTCCCGCATTAATTGATTTCCAGATATCACCCTCCAAATTCTCATTGCATGTTATTGTTTTTATAGTATCTGACCATCCGGATCGAGTATAAGTAATTTGATCAGATTTTAATACAATATCTCTTTTACAATATCCAATGCACATACCAAACGAGGTTCCATATTTGACTTGAATTATATCACTATTAAATTCAGATTTTGAACAAGATATGATTAATAGTAAAACTAATGAACCCCATGTTTTGCTCAATGAATTATTTAATTTGTTCTTCATATTATTCAAATTAGGTTATAGTATATATTTATTATAAATCATGTAATGTATTATATATGTGCGTAATATGTTAATATATATCTCTACATAAATGCAATAGGTTTTTTTAAAAGACGTTAAAATTTTAAATGGTTGCGTCTTTATGGCTCTTCCAAATGTTGGTATATCCCGGACCTTTCTGAATTCCTAAAAAAGTATCGGCAGATGCCCCTCCAACCTTTTTGGTAGTAGCAAATATGGATAAATGTTGCTCTGAACCAGTTATAAAATTGATACAAGCATACCGCAAAGCGCATTTACCTGTAGAGTCTCATATCTATGCAATGGGCGATCACGCTTTTAACATGGGATACCGGAGCGAATATAAATCCATCAAAGGATGGCCGCAACGCATGGCTGAATGGTTAGAGGATACTAACCTGCTTAAAAAGAAATAACGGTAGAAGTTGGATTAATGAGGCTGTGTAAATAGTCGATTAATTATCGCATTTCGTACTTCGACTTTGCTCGGTATGACGATCCATTTGAAAATTAATCGACTTTAAATGGTTAAGATGAGCGAGCTCGAAGCCATATTCTACATTTTACACAGCCTCATTTATGCTGTTTCTTTTTATATCCGAAAGAAAAGTATTTTATTAAAATCTTTGTTAATTGCTCTCTTTCAATACCATATCAATGGTAATGGCACTTGCTATAATGGCGATTTTATTTTCTTTATTCGAATATTTGGGATCGATATGAACATTGTATTTGTCTGCCGAAGTAAAGATCTCCTGCATAGCTCCCGCCCATTTTTTAGAGATGGTTCCTATTTGAGCATCCATTGAATCTTTAATTTCAAAGTTCCAAGCTTTCCAGTCGCCCGAAATAACAGCAATAAGCTCATCGAAATTATTGAAAATCCGAAAGGAGGGCTTAAAAAGTTTAAATTTCTGTTGAATTGAACCGATACTTTTCCCCTGGGCATCCAGAATTTTTATTTTTGACATAAAAAAAGTCCATCCCCGGGATATGGATGCTTCAACTTCGTTATTCGAATTTTTAATTTCGAGCAGGAAAGGAAGCATTGCCTTATTGAGGACCATACGGAGTAGTTTTTGTCCCAGCGTAAGTTTTTGCCTTATCGAACCTTTCAATTCCCCTTTATCGTTATAGATAGCATAACTATTTTCAAATTCCAGGAAGTTTACTTTTTCATCGATAAAGTAATCATTCGACTCAAAAAAATTAGAATTCATTCTTTATTTATTTTAGGTATTATTTGTTGGCTTTAGGTCTGCCCCGTTTTTTTACGTGGGTTCTGGTCTCCACATTTTATAAAACAATTTTATAAATATTTTTCAAATATGGTAAAATATTTTTTTGATGCAAAATTCGAATTCATAGTCTCTTAAGAAATTATTAGTTTTATAAGTGAAATCATCAAAAGGCAGAACCATCAATTCTTTTAGGATTGCTAAAGCTAAATTTTAATTGAGAAAAGCCCGGCAGAAAACACATGATTTCAATTCCTCATTTTAGAGTATTCCTCCAAATATTTCCGAAGAATGATTCACCCATCTTAATAACTGGTGTTCGCTCACCGCTACAGAATGATCTATATCAATTGTATTCCGAATAATAGAAAGCGAGAATATGTTAATTCATTAACAATTTCGAATTTCGGGCTATGTCAGGCAGGCGTTATGGATGATTAAAAAGTAACTCTCGGGAATAATTGAATTTGAAAGAAATTATTTAAAAAGCGATTTAAAAGAGAACCCCAAAATTCTGACATTTTGTAAGACTTAAGGGGCTCCCATAAGTTAGTTGTTAATTTATATTTCTCTGATTATACCTTGTGCAAAGGGGAATCGATTCTACCACTTTTTTTATTACTCCTCGATTGGGGGGCACCATGCAAACCTTGGGATAAACCTTCCTTAATCCAATGATCGTGTGCGGCTATGTAATTTTTTTGGCCAAATAATGTCCGAAGATCGTGGTATTTATTCAGGTAGTAATTTGCATCAAATTCAAAAGTACCTCTTCTCCCCTCATTTAAGCCTATGGTGAGCCAGTGTTCCATTGCCGGTTTATAATTGGTTTGTCCGTGAACTATTTGAATATCGGGATGATGCTCTAAATAATAGCGCACATCAAAAGCCGGGGTTGTCATTCTCCCTTCCTTTATCCCCTTTTGAAGCCAATGGTCAAAAGCTTCTGAAAATCCTTGGGAAGTAAATGAATCAATCAAGTCCTGGTGGTGCGACAGATAAAAAGAAACATCAAATGCGCGCGAACTCCTGCGGCCTTCATCTAACCCTTTTGATACCCAATGGTTAATTGCTGCCACATAATTTTTCGGACCAAATTCAGCCTGAAGATCGGGGTGCTGATTTAAGTAAAAGCTTACATCGAAACCCGGGGAGCTTATTCTTCCTTCGTTAATACCACTATTTAGCCAATGCGTAACTGCAGCAGAATAATTATACTGCCCAAAGGCAGTAAGTAGATCCGGGGAATTATTTAGATAGAATTTCGCATCAAATACGGTAGAACTTAATCTGCCTTCGTCCATACCAAAATCCAACCAATGCGCAAACGCTTTATAAGGGTCTCTTCCAAAAGCAGAGAATAAATCGTCGTTATGGTTTACATAGAAGTTTGGATCGAAAGGGAGCATTTTCACAAAATCGGTCGCTTCAACTTCCAGGGGATTTTTTCGGTAGTCCTCTGTTGCCAGAAACCCTTGCCCATAATCGCAGGCAAATACATTTTCGTTGTCGTCCCTGCGTCGAAGCTGATCGATATGAACAAGTTCGTGTATTAATCGCAATAAGCCATTATAGTTCCACTGAATATTGGGCTCTTTAAAGAAAATAGTATACCCGAATGTCATGGCATCAATTTTATCAGGACTTTCGAACCAATTGGAGGGTAATTCAGCGTTTATAACAAAACGTATTCTATCCAAATCGAGATTTGGGAAGAGTTTTGTCAACCGGGCTTTTGTTTCCGGTTTGAGAATTTTCCTTTCCCTACCTGCATTATTAGCTAATGTTGCGGTTTTTGCAGCATTATAAATAGCTTTTCCTCCTGCACATCCGTCAGAATTCCTTAAAATGTCAAGTGCTTCCATTTTTTGCCTCCTTTAGAAATCGGTTAGTACAACGAAAATCAAAATATAGCTCACAAAGAATCTGTGACAACAAAAGCTAGTGTAAATGCAAGATAAGATAGTAGGGGAGGATAATTTTTAAATGTTTTATTTCAAGGTTGATCGTGCGATTTCATTATCCTTCAGAAGATATCTATCCCATCTTCAAAACCAAATTTAGACAATTGGAGAATGCCAGTCAAATATTTAAGAACTAATTATTTGAAATTTTTTTTTCTTTTAGTAATGCGCTATTTGAGTGCTTTCGAAACTTTAACAATGTTTGATACCAGATTTTAAAATAGCCTTTAAAATGGATTATTCAAATCGTTGAGTCTGCTCCGAAAAGTAAAAAATTCAATGATTTTCATGTGTCTATTTTTTGATTATTAAATTAAGGTCACATGGAACATCCTTATAGTCATTCCCTTGTGTGTTGGGCTACCTAACATGGATGTTTCATCTGTTTTACCCCTAAACCCTCAAGGGAACCATCTGAAAATCATTGAATTTTTAAGTCCCCAAAATTGGGGATTAGAGAATAAAAACCTTTTTAGGGCAGACTTACTGTTTCAATTATAAATATTGTTTTTGCCTGGCCCGAAATATCAACCCGGTTGTTTTTCAGTTCTAACACTAATTCGCCGGTTCTTTTGGATATCTGTTTTGAGCGAAATTGGGTTTTCTTCGATTTTTCATGCCAATAAGGGACTAAAATGCAATTAGCGGAACCAGTAACCGGATCCTCGCTGATGCCACTTGACGGATCACAAAAAACCCTTACCACAAAATCGTAGTCTGGCGAATCGCTAAAAGATGTAACTGCAATTATATCACCAAGGCTTTCTCTATGTATAGCTTCAAAATCAGGTCGAGCATCCAATACCTCCCGCTCTGTCCCAACCCGGATGACAATCCAGTTATTATCACTTTTATATACTTCAATTGGATTAACCTTTATTATTTCAGCATATTTTGAAGTTAGAGCAACCTTTGATACTTTATAAACCGGGAAATTCATTTTTATCCAACCATTCTCATGCGAAATTATCAAATCAGTATCTTGCGCTTTAAAGGTAAACTCTCCATCCCGAGGGACAATTCCCAGTTCGTATAAAATATGAGCACTTGCTAAGGTAGCATGTCCACATAGCGGCACTTCTTCGGTCGGCGTAAAAAACCGGATTTTGTAAACACCTTCTTTCATTTCCACAAAAGCGGTTTCTGATAGATTCATCTCCATCGCAATGGATTGCATCAGGGAAACATCCGGAAATTTCTCTAAAATGCATACTCCGGCTGGATTTCCTTTAAAAGGAACAGAAGTAAATGAATCAACCTGATATAATTTCATAGGTAACAAAGATTTGCGCGATTAGACCCTATTTTCTTGAAATCGAATATTCTACCAATAAGAAATAATTTTCAATCAATGCAATCTTGATCCATCCAATTTGATTTATCCCTTTCTTATCCGTTGTTTTGAAACAAATGTAATTCTTATTCGTCCAATCAATTAAACTGTTATGGGTGATTTCAAATTCGTTTAATGAAAATATTGAAATAGAATCTTCGGAACACCATTTATCATTTTTAATATTTACAGAATCTCTTTTTACATATCCAATTGCAGTATTTTTCACGGAATCACATATGATTGCCACTTTATATTTCGGGGTAATCCAAACATTAATTTTTGCGCGCGGCAAGCAAGTGCAACCTTCAAGTTTTGAAATGTGTGCATAATAATTGAACGTTAAATCATTTATAGAATCATTATTTAAGTCAAGAGATAAGGAATCAAAATAGCTGTAGTTGTAAATATCACCAATTTTATTTCCTTCTAATTTTGTATTTATTTGTTTAAAATCCGCAATAAGAATATTTGTATCACCAATTATTGTATAATCGACTGGTTTAATGCTTTCTGGATCTTTTTCATTCGTATCATCTTTCGAACACGAACTAATTACTAAAACAAAAAAGACTAATATTTTTATCACAACGCTTTTGTTCATAAAGTTTTATTGCAATTGTTATAATCGTTTAAATACTATTAATATCATATTGAATTTTTACTATTTAAAAATGGGCTTTAAGTATGGTTCTTTAACTATTGATATAGATTTTACCCGGCATCCGTTTAAGTTAAATTTGGATAAACCTGTTTATTTCTTTCCTAATATGTTAGGTTAAAAAATAGTTAGGTTATGGAATGTTTTATTGATAAATATAACGTGTTCTAGGTTCTTTCCCAAATTGTTGCAAAGGTTTTTGGGACCAGACATCTACTACTTCCAACTTTTTTATAGATTTGAAACCTATTATTAATAGCTGTTTTTATGAAACTTTTGCATTCCCTCATTTACATAATTTCATTCCTGTTTTGTGGCATTGTATCGGCACAGGATAATGATTCTGTTCTGATTTCGACTATATACCGGGAAGCACTCTCCAACGATTGGGCTTATCGAACCCTGGAAGATCTCTGTAAAACAACCCCGCATCGCCTGGCAGGATCCGAAGGTGTTTCCAAAGCTATCTCCAGAATGTATCAGAAGATTGCCCCTTTTGCCGATACCGTGTATTTGCAATCGGTTATGGCCAAACACTGGTCACGAGGAAAAAAGGAAGAAGCGGTTGTCATTATTGGGAAGGAAAAACGAAGCATTGCTGCTTTAGCACTGGGAGGCTCTGTTGGAACTGGAAAGGCAGGACTAAAAGCAAACGTAGTTGAAGTGCATAGCTTTGCCGAGTTAAAACAACTGGGAAAAACCGGAATTCAGGGAAAAATGGTATTTTATAATTTCGCCATGGATCCGATGGATATGGTTCCTGGAAGACAATATGGCAAAACCGTTTTTCAACGTTTTTTCGGTGCGGAACAGGCTGCTTATTATGGGGCAGTGGGTACAATAGTCCGCTCGCTTACCAATATCCCGGATAAAAATCCGCACACCGGAATCATGCGGTATGTCGATTCTATTCCCAAAATACCTGCAATAGCCATTAGTACATTGGATGCCGATGAGCTTAGCAGGGATCTTAAACTGAATAGCTCCCTTGAATTTTTTATGCGCACCGGATGCGAAATGTTGCCCGATGTTCCTTCTTACAATCTGATCGCGGAAATTCGCGGAAATGAAATACCCAAAGAAGTAATAACCGTTGGGGGACACATCGACAGCTGGGATGTTGGCGAAGGCGCTCATGACGACGGGGTAGGGTGTGTTCACAGCATGGAGGTGCTGCGGTTAATCCATACATTAAAAATTAAACCGAAACGCACTATCCGGATGGTTTTATTCTTAGATGAAGAAATGTTTCAGGTGGGTGCCCGCAGATATGCCGAATGGGTGAAAGAAAGGAATGAAAAAATATATGCTGCCATTGAATCCGACAGCGGAGGATCATTGCCGATTGGATTTTCCTGTACTGCCGATAGTGCGCAGTATTTGGAGTTTCAAAAGCTAAAATCGTTGTTCGTGCCTTATGGAATTAACCGTTTTCGTAACGACGGCGGTGGAGTGGATATTGATTTTTTGGCCGATATGCATGTGCCATTGCTGGATATGAACCCCGATCCGCAGCGTTATTTTGAGTATCACCACTCTGCCAACGATATCTTTGAAAAAGTCAGTTTCAGAGACCTACAGTTGGGAAGTGCCACCATTACTGCTATGATTGTGATGCTCGATAAGCACGATTCTTTTAAATAAATAGAAGTTGCGCTTCTTTGGTCTGTATTTTCCGGAATTCAATACGATAAATCTTGTAGTAATTCCGATATCAATCGGTTTACAAAGTTTCGCGATTCAACAATTTGGTCTTTAAGAAATTCTAGTTTACTCATATTAGTCGCTTATTTAAGGGAAGTGCTTTTATTGAATGACTATCAGGTATGATGTACAAAAAATCGAAGTTTGGGATATTTGAACATATAATTTTCTAAATCTCCCGAAGCGGGGGACTTAGCTGTCCCGAAACAAAAGTCTTACCAATTTTAGCATTGTACCTTTTGAATCTCTCGAAGTCATCAGAACCTAATCCCAGGCAATGCGATTGCCTCACCAATGAAGCTCCAGGGGAATATATCCGTGTATAAGGCGTTGATTGATTATCAAATTGAATTAAAAAATTTAATCATTAAGGCACAATAGTCAACGAACTCAGTGAATGGTAAGGTTTCGTATTTATCGTAAATATCGTGATACGCTTTAATACCCCCTTGAGTATAGATGTAAAAACTCGGAACGCCTTTTTGGTAGAATAAACAGTGGTCGCTAATGCAGGCAGCTCCACGTATGTCAATCTTAGGTAGTAATTTATTCTCGGTATTGAGTTTAGTCAATAAATCAAACTTATCTTTATATACACTTCCATTTACTATTTTAATTCCTTCTTCGCCCGTCCCTGCCATATCAAAATTAATCAGGAATTTTATCCTGTCCAGTTTTATTAGCGGATTGTCAGTAAATTTTTTTGCACCTAAAAGACCCACTTCTTCGGCCGATAAAGAAATAAAAACCACCGAATATTTAGGTTGGTTCTTCGAATAATAATCTGCTAAGCTTAAAACCATTGCAACACCACTGGCATTGTCATTAGCTCCGGGGAAATATGTTTCTTTCCCCATTTTGCCCAAATGATCGTAGTGAGCCGTTACAACAATAAATGAGTCGGGATTTAAACTACCTTTTATATAACCAACAACATTTTGCGTTTCGTACTTCTTAATGAACTTGTTCTCGATTATAAGTTCAAGTGATTTAATGCTGTTAAGGTCAATTTCCTTGTTAATAATTACAATGGGTCTGACATTTACGAACGTTGAATTTTCCCACGTTAATTTTTCTTTCGTATAAATGATAATTCCTTTACTCTGAATTTGTGGACTATACTTAAGAAAATTAATGTACTCATCAATTTTCTTATTCATTTCTTTATCATCGGTCGATTTCTCTGTATTATCAATTAAAATAAAGTCATTACCCGCCTTATTAATCAAACCAATAAACTTTTCTTCGGAATCGATTCCCTTCCGGTTGCATTTAACAATGTTGAATTTCCCTTTAATTCCCGGTGAGGATGATTCCACAAGATAATCTATGGCAGGTTTTAATGTTTCATCATTTATTTTTAGAGACATTTCGTTGGGGAATGTGTTAATTGAAATATCAAATTTTTGATAATACCCCTTCCCCAGAGGAGCTAATCCCATTCGTTTATACTCACCCGAGATAAATTCAGCAGTAAGCAAATCTCCCGTTTCAGTATAACCTCTTCCTTGTAATTCAGGAGAAGCAAGTTTCTTAACCACAGATTTTGCATACTCCAGATCCTGAGAATAGGATATTGTACTTAAAACCAGAAAAGACAAAAAGATGCGTATTTTTTTCATGTACTCAAATTTTTAATGGTGGAGGTTAGATAGAATATTGGTCGGTTATTAATTTATTTTTTGAGTTCTTAACAGTTATAATTGATAGACCTCTCTCAAACGTTGGCTTTCACACGATAATCAAGTTTGGCTGCTGTTTCGCCGATAAATATAAATGCTATAGAGCTCTTTTCCAAATCACCAACACCGTTTAAGAACACAGGGTTAAGCAGATGTAAGCCGTTTACAATTTGCATTGCCGCCCTAATAAAATTTACAGGATGTGTAGTGTTTTATTTTTCAATTATAAATCTACTGGTTTTATCATAATCTCTTTCAACCATGTTTATCATTCCACTATCAAGATAATTTTTCAAATCTGATTTTAAAACTCTATAAGTCTCGTCTTTAACAAAATAATCAGAATCCTGCATCGTTGACAAAAACCTATTATACTGAAAGGCACTGTGAAATAATTCTACGGTATCAGAGTTAATATTTTTAATTTTTAAGAAATAATAGGTTATCAAATTATTATCATCTTGTCGAATAAGGTAAACGTCATTAACCTTAGGGTTACTCACAAATTCAGATTTCTCTTTTTGCGTATTCCTATTTTCAATCACAGCTGCAAGTATAAATACTACAAATAAAATTACCCCAGTATACAAATAAATCGGGGTTCGTGTAATAGCCAAATAATGACTCTTTTTTTCCTGATTGAATAAATCATTGCAATTTAAGCAGACAGACTTAATTATCTTGCTGCTAGACGGGAATACAGGTATAAAAAACAAATGGAAATATTCCTGATATACAGAGAATCTTTGTTCATAGCCATTGCAATTTTCACATTTAACGTGATAATCGTCGTATTTTTTTATCCTGATTTTTCGTCTTCCGTAAATTAACATATGCTTGTCATTTTATAACATTACACACAAACGTTACTTATAAAATTTGTTTGAGATTTCTAATCCATTTTCTGATGAGAAGTTAAGAACTAAATTAGAAACCAGCACTTAAAATACTCATTTCCATAACAGTAAATTTTACTGGATATTAGGTACCGTTTTTATTCTTTTTGTCTTTATCAATCCATAAATTATAAAACCTATCCCTAAAACAATAAACGGAATGCTCAATAATTGCCCCATATTGAATGTCATTCCATCTTCAAATCCGACCTGGTCCTCCTTTACAAATTCTATTAGAAATCTTGCTGTAAAAAATAAAACAGACCCCAGCCCAAAGAAGAATCCGTTTTTAAGTCGTTCTCTCATTTTCTTGTATAGAATTATCATAACCGTAAAAATAATAAAATAGGAAATCGCCTCATATAATTGAGCTGGATGTCTCGGTATGTTATCGACTCGTTCAAAAATCACGCCCCAGGGTTTAGTTGTCGTAATACCGATAATTTCAGAATTCATAAAGTTTCCTAGTCTAATAAATCCAAAGCTTATTCCTGCAACAACCGAAATCAAATCAATGGTGTCAATCATGGCATGTTTAGTTTTACGAGAATATAAATATAATGCAATGAGTAAGCCTAATACACCCCCATGACTCGCTAATCCTTGAAAGCCTGAGAATTTATATCCCCCATCAGCGGTTGGTTGAATGGGTAAAATAATTTCTAACGGATGATTAAAATAATAGGATGGCTCATAAAACAAGCAATGACCTAATCTTGCTCCGGCAAATATTCCAACCATGCCATAAATTGAGAGTTTCTCCAAATTGTCAGGCGAAATATTTTCATTCCTGAATATCCAGTTCAGCATATAAATACAGAGCATTAATCCACCGACAAACAAGCATCCATAGTATCGCAGTGAGATCCCAAAAATATTGATTATTTCAGGATCAATATTCCAATGTATGTAATTTATTATCATAGGTTTCTATTGTTTTGTGGTGTTTCTTAACCTGGCGGTCAACATTAATATTATTGTATTCATTATTGTTGAGCATATTACAAAGAGCGACTAATTAAAGTTATTTTTTGAGAAGACAAAGAGTTCACGGAGGGAAAATCGCCAGCGATTTTTAAAACTCTGTGCCCTCTGTGCTATCTCTATACCCAAAAATATTAAATAGCATTAATTTTTAATGATCAGCATTTGTTATTAGATCAAAACAGGATTCTCCGTGTAAAAAAAACATTTTGTTCCATTTTTAAACAGTCATTAAATAACAAGCGATCACAGGTAATCAATCTGGCTGCTGTTTCGCTGCTAAATGTATAGGATTTGCAATTCTTTTCCTAATTGTTCCTTCGGTTTTTAGAACTTGATACCCCAAACATCCTAAAATTTCGTGAACTAATACTTTCTGGAAAACCCCCTTGAATTTAAACCAAACCCGTTGTAACTTTGTTATAAGTACCTCACCAATACTCCTTACCATGTGTTTCCGCATATCTGTTGTAGTGAGCAAAGACAAGTTAGTTTCGCGGGTGAATGCAATTATGGCCCAAATAACCATTAAGTACGACTTCGATTCCTTTCTCTATCATGCCAGCGGGTTTAACCACCCCAAGCTGCCGGTTGTCACCGACAATGCCTTAACCGAAATGAAATGGGGACTAATCCCCGCGTGGGTAAAAGATCAGCAAAAGGCAAAGGAAATGGCCGACATTACTCTGAATGCCAAAATGGAGACAGCCTTTGAGAAGCCTTCGTTTAAAAGCGCTATTGCCTCCCGGCGCTGTCTAATACCTGCAACAGGATTTTTCGAATTTCACGATTACAACAGTAAAAAATACCCGTTTTTTATTACCACTGCCAACGAGGAGCTTTTCTTTCTGGGAGGCATATGGGAATCGTGGGCCGACAAAACCTCCGGCGAACTTATCGATACCTTCTCAATCCTTACCACCGAGGCCAACTCATTAATGGCCAAAATACACAACTCGAAAATGCGGATGCCGGTAATTATCCCCCCCGGAAAAGAAGCCACCTGGTTAAGCAAAACCCTTACCAAACCCCAAATCGAAGCCTTTCAGGAACCATTTGACGAGAGCAAACTAAAGGCCTACCCTATAAGCCGCTTAATTACCAGCCGAACCGACGACCCCAATACCCCACGGGTAATAGAACCGTTCGAATATGCAGAGCTGGGTACTTTTTAAAGGGACATCGGTTTTGTATTCTATCTTAGGCCCGTTATTAATATTCCTTCATAAACTTTTCTTATACACAATCTAAAATTATCCTTAACCAAATATCGATGACCTTCTCCTAATTGGTTCAGTGTTAATTTTTTTTCCCTGCTTCTTTCAAAAAGAAATCGGTCATTTTTTTAAAGGTGCTTTCATTGAATGTTATAGGCCCGTGCTGACCTTCGGGCACGGAAATAAACTCGGTCAATAATCCCTTTTCTTTCAATGCTTTGGCGAAAAGCTCGCTTTGGCAATGTGGTACAACATTATCGGCTTCTCCGTGAATTACCAAAAATTGAGGATCTTTTTTGTCTATGAAGGTGATCGGATTAAGAAGCGCTATCATGTCAAGGTGGTCTGCCGGATTACCTCTGATTAGTGCAGCCTCTGGAGAATTTCCATCTTTGGGCTTTATGCAGTTATCTATTAGCGCCATGTCGATAGGACCAAACCAATCGACTACCGCATTTACGGCACTACTCACAGAGGTATAGTTTCCCAACTTCCCTTCGATATCAACGGTTGTTTTGTTTATCGTATATTCTTTAACTGCGTTTGTTGTTCCTGCCAACGATGCCAGATGCCCACCTGAAGAAAATCCCGTAATGCCAATGAATGATGCATCGATTTTATATTTATTGGCATTGGCTCTTATAAACCGTATAGCAGCCTTCACATCGTTTATTTGAGCCGGATAAGCAGCATCCGAACTTCCCCGGTGGTTGATTGCTATCACAGCAAAACCGCTTTCGAGCAGTGGTTTTCCTAAAGCAGTATATGCAAATTGTTTCAGATTATTACCAAACCAGGCACTACCATAAATAACGACTATTGACTTATAGGCACGTTTCTCCGAATTGGGCAAATAGATGTCAAGGTTATGATACTCCTTTTCATCCCCGGCATAATTCAAATTAAGCCATTGCTTGTCCGAAAGCTGTCCAAAACAGGTAACAAAGCTATAAGCAGCAATTATTACAGCGAAAACGATTCCTTTCATACGTTAGTATTTATTTTTAAGTGAATTAGTATAACGATTGTTCTTTGTGGCATTCCTGTGCATTATATTTTAACGTTGCTGGTAAACATCTATATAATCCATTATGTTGGTCACCCGCTAACAAACGCCAACTAAACAGCTTTAAATTGATTGGCTCCCTCTCAAACGTTCGCTTTCATGCGGTAATCAAATTTGGCTGCTGTTCCGTTGATAAATGTAAACGGTTTGGGGCGCTTTTCCAAATAGTTGTTGGGGAAATTGCGGGGGGGTGCGAGTTACGAGTTACGAGTTACGAGTTACGAGTTGCGGGTTGCGGGTTGCGAGATGCGGGTTGCGAGTTGCGGGATACGTGTCAAGGGTTGCAAGATGCGAGTTGTGGGATAAGGGTTACAAAAATACAGGTTGCGGGTTGCGAGTTTCGTGTTGCGGCTTACCGGATGCAGGGTAAAGGTTACGTGTTAAAGGTTGCAAGTTACAAGTTGCAGACCCGATCCACGATAGTACCGATCCGCGATAGCTATCGGGACTATCGCGGATCGGGAGCATGTTCAAAAAGAGAAAATCATAGTCTTCATGTAATCATTTAAATCATAGTTCAGACAGTTGCGAGTGCGGGGGGCTGAATGGGGAACAGCTTGGAAAACTATGGGATTTGGGAAATATCTAATAATCGCCATCAGATCTAAGATAAGACAATTGAGCGTGTTTTTCTCCGTGAACCTCTGTGATATTGATCTGTGGCTCTCTGTGAAAGAATATATTACACAGAGGAACACGGAGAAGTCACGGAGGGGCACAGAGGGCTTTTCCATGATGCTTTGTAAGCTATATTTTTTAGTCTTTCTCATCAGAGAGATAATGCTGTTTCGAAAGGTTCGGCAACAGCCTTGGTTTTTCTCTGCGAACCTCTGTGATATTGCTCTGTGGCTCTCTGTGAAAGAATATATTACACGGAGAAACACGGAGAAGGCACGGAGTCGCACAGAGGGCTTTTCCATGATGCTTTGTAAGCTATATTTTTTAGTCTTTCCCATAAGAGAGACAATGCTGTTTCGAAAGGTTCGGCAACAGCCTGGGTTTTTCTCCGTGAACCTCCGTGATATTGCTCTGTGGCTCTCTGTGAAAGAATATATTACACGGAGAAACACGGAGAAGGCACAGAGGGCTTTTCCATGATGCTTTGTAAGCTATATTTTTTAGTTTTACCCATCAGAGAGACAATGCTGTTTCGAAAGGTTCGGCAGCAGGCTGGGTTTTTCTCTGCGAACCTCTGTGATATTGCTCTGTGGCTCTCTGTGAAAGAATTTATTACACGGAGGAACACGGAGAAGGCACGGAGGGACACAGAGGGCCTTTCCATGATGCTTTGTAAGCTATATTTTTTAGTCTTTCCCACCAAAGAGACAATGCTGTTTCGAAAGGTTCGGCAGCAGCCTGGGTTTTTCTCTGCGAACCTCTATGATATTGCTCTATGGCTCTCCATAAAAGAATATATTACACGGAGGAACACGGAGAAAACACGGAGGGGCACAGAGGGCTTTTCCATTAAGCTTTGCAGGTTATATTTAATAGATTTTCTCATCTTGGCAGCCTATTTAAAATAAATTTGTAATCCTTGCAAATAGAATAATTTTAACTGAATACTAGTTTTTGATTCTCTTTTACGATCTATAATCGTAGGCTTTCACACAAAACGAAACCTTCCAAGAACCATTTGACGAAAGCAAACTAAAGGCCTACCCCATTAGTCGCTTAACTACCAGTCGTATCGATGAGGTAGCGACATCACTATACGTTTAAGGAATTGTTTTATTTACCCATTCAAAAGCTCCACCAATACGTCTCGTGTTTCTTTGTTATACACGCCGTCTACCTTTAGTCCAATTTTCATAGACTGCAATTGCTTAACCGCTTTTTCGGTTTTGGGGCCAAAATCACCATCAGTTGTTCCGCAGTCGAACCCAAGTGTTTTCAATGCTTCCTGAAGTTCTTTTACTTCGCTCCCGGTGCTTCCAAGTTTCAATACTTTATTGGGCACCGTAACCATTCCGGTGCTCGATAGTCTCCGAAACCCTAATACCGTATCGCGGGGATAGGCCGAGATTGAAACCTGATTTCCCTGGTTGCCACCCAGGCAAAATACCCTGGTACCATCTGCCGAAAAGCCGAAGAAAATAGCAACATGCCCTTCCCACGACTCCGGTTTATTTCTCCAGAATATTACGATATCGCCCGGTGCCGGAGTACTATCTACATTCTGGCCCACCAACAACCAGGAGCGGGCGCTAAGTTGCTTACTTTGGTTTAAGTTGGCTTTCATAGCCACCCAATTAATAAAAATACTGCACCAGGGAGTTTCGTCGTCTATTACTTCGGGAAAGCCAGCTTCGTGTGCGTAATTAAGAATGTTAGGATTGTGACCCGAACCGGGTTCTTCTTTTTGTCCCAGTTCCGGTACCGCTATTTTAAAAATTTTGTCCATACAAAAATTGTTCGTTAGTTTTGTTATTATGTACGTTAATAAGGATTGAGCGCCTATTTCCCTTTTAAGGTAGAAATCAAAATGTCGGTTTAATTTTAAAAAGTAAATAATCGTATTCCGTTTGCTGTTGTTTAATATATTGGTTTGTTAAGTAACCGTATGGAATAAGCTCTATTTTTTCAGTTGGTTACAACTTAAAACAAGGTAAATTTAAAACGGTAAATGCAAAAAGTCAAGTTTTGGTAAAGCATTTTATCTATCCCATGTATTACCAAACCATTTGTGCGATTCGAATGTCCCTGCCTGTAACGATTATTTGTTTGACAAGTTTAGCGGTTTATAAATAATCCCCAATTTAACGTATTGATTGTTACAGTAATTATTTTAGCTTTTATTATCATTAATTATTTTAGCCTTTAAAAAAATGCTTTTATGTTTCATAAATGCCTTAGTTCTTTCAATTAAATGATAATCAAATAATTCTTTTTTGCCTGAGCATATCTTTACATGCTTCATAAATTCCATAAATTCAAAAACATTCAAAAATACTTTTTCATCTGTAATTGTTTGAACTATTTTCATCTCAATATTATTCCAATTACCAAATGGAATGATTTCATTTACAAGAACAATACAATGTGGAACTATCTGTTTGTCAAATTCTATTTCATTTCCCGCTTTGTCCAATATTGTCAATTCCTTTTCAAGGACTTTTTTAGCACCTATAACCTGATCAATAGCCTTTAATATTTGTTTCTGAACATTTGCAACCTTTCTATCCATTGACTGTTCTTTCTCGATGTTTAAAACAGCCATCGACTTTGTTTCAATTATAAAAATCCCATTATCATAAAATGCAAGTATATCAGTAAGCTCACGCTTTTTATTATTGAGAACAAATTCGGGATTTTTATGTAAATTAAACTTAAAAATATTATCAAGAGTAATCCATACTTGTTTTTCAAAATTACCACCTTCATCGAAATCATCTATGATTATTTGATTGTCTTCATTAAATCCAATAAATTGGTTATTCATAATTGTTAATTGGGAAAAACTTACTATACATTTGACAGTTTCAATCTGCCTTGGTTGGTTTATTTTCCTTGAATTATCTAAAGAATATTCAAAGCAATCAAGTGAGTAATTTGCATCTATATCTAAATCTCCCGTATATAAATCACATATTCTTCCTAAAAGTTTCAAAACTTTACTTCTATCTATCTCGTTTATAGAAACAAACCCATGCATAAAACAAGTATCAAGTTCATTATAAAATTCAATGAATGTTTTATTTAAATTTAGTATTTCAAATAGCGATTTATGGTCTTCTAAAAATCTATCAAGTCCTAAGATATTAATTCCGTTAATCGGATCATCAAAAATAGAAACTCCTGTATGGAAATAAATTTTATTTTGAAATGTATCTTTACCAAAAAGAAATTCAACTTTACAGCCTTTTAGTATTGCTTTGAGTGCTGTAGTTGGAGCCTTAAGCCTTATTTTTGAAACATTTCCATCAGATATATACCACAATGAAGCATTTTCATTAATCAGTTCATTATATATTCTTTCTTGATAATTCACTTTTAATTAATCCTTAATAATTTAATTGGGATCTAGCGTTTAGAAATTATTAAGTCAACATATGTATAACATTATTAATGCTATATATCCACTAATGCTCATTCCTGTTTTCAAATGCATATATTTTCAATATTTTACTTGTTTTTACACTACGTTGGTAATCCGCTAACAAACGACAAATAAACAATCCAAAATTGATTTGCTCCTTCTCAAGTATTGGTTTTCACACCGTAATCAAATTTGGTTTCTGTTCTGTTGATAAATGTAAACGGTTTGAAGCTCTTTTCCAAATAAAACAAAAAACCCCGCTTTCGCAGGGTTTTCCTTAGTACACACTTTACCTAACTTAGTTTTATATTCTTTATTTTTAGTTTTTCGAGAGCGCTACATGTACCTCGCTCATTTCGCCATTGCTAACGGCCACGGTTACCTGCTGGTCGGTATAGCCATTTTTCGATACGGTAACGGTATACATACCCGGCGCCAGTGTTTTCACGTTAAAACCGCCTTTTGCAGCCGATAAAAACGGAAGTCCCTAAAATCAATACTTTTTAAATACTTATCCGCAATTGTGGTTGATACTGAGGAAATTTATTGTATTATTGAAGGAAAGTCAATAGTTTTTGAGGAATTTTGTAAAGGAGTGATTCTGCGAGATTCGAACCAAGAGTCACATAAAGAACCACAGAGATGCACAGACCTCAGAGCAATACAGGCTGTTCCTTTTGTATTTCTCTACTGTCTTCACATATTTCTCGGTGAAACTGTGAATTTATTAAAAATAGAGGATTTTCTGAAAGTTGAAAATTAAATAAACAACCTGTGCAATAAATACGCTATAGGCTAAAACCGTTATCAGAATTCAACAGGTTTAAT
>JFJP01005459.1_pt1 | contig 41870 bp, 34 predicted proteins | sample 431651 | NCBI WGS metagenome assembly JFJP01 (sample SAMN02602958, study PRJNA72255) | Microbial mat metagenome, whole genome shotgun sequencing project. | biome: fresh water; feature: sink hole; material: water; isolation source: purple microbial (photo- and chemosynthetic) mats found in...
CGTTTGTACACCGCGCCAGATGGTAAAAAGCCGGTGCGTCTGCATGGTCGCTCATTGATGTTTGTGCGCAACGTAGGCCATCTGATGACCAACCCGGCCATTTTGTACACCGATAAAGCCGGCGAGGTACGTGAAATACCCGAGGGCATTCTGGATGCCGTGGTGACCACCACCATCGCCATGCATGACCTGGCCAAGACCAAAAAAGACGCCATTCGTAACTCGCGCAAGGGTTCGGTCTACATCGTCAAGCCCAAGATGCACGGCCCGGCTGAAGTGGCATTCGCCAGTGAGTTATTTGGCCGTGTAGAAAAAATGTTGGGCCTTCCTGATAGCACCGTCAAACTCGGCATCATGGATGAAGAACGTCGCACCAGTGTCAACCTCAAAGCCTGCATTGCCGCCGCGAGCAGCCGCGTGGCGTTCATCAACACCGGCTTTTTGGATCGCACAGGCGACGAAATGCACAGTGCCATGCAGGCGGGCCCCATGATCCGCAAGGGCGACATGAAAACCAGCGCCTGGATCCAATCCTACGAGCGCAATAACGTGCTGGTTGGCCTGAAATGCGGTCTGCGCGGCAAAGCGCAAATCGGCAAGGGAATGTGGGCCATGCCGGATTTGATGAAAGCCATGCTGGAGCAGAAAATTGCCCACCCCAAGGCCGGTGCCAACACCGCCTGGGTACCGAGCCCGACCGGTGCCACTCTGCACGCCCTGCACTACCACCAGGTGCTGGTGAAAGACGTGCAGAAAGAGATGGAGAAAATCAACGCCGACAAAGAGCGCGATGCGCTGCTGACGGGTCTGTTGACCATTCCCGTCACCGCCACGCCGAACTGGACCGATGCCGAGAAACAGCAAGAGCTCGACAACAACGCACAGGGTATCCTGGGTTATGTGGTGCGCTGGGTTGACCAGGGCGTGGGCTGTTCCAAGGTACCGGACATTCACAACATTGGTCTGATGGAAGACCGTGCCACGCTGCGCATTTCCAGCCAGCATATGGCCAATTGGTTACACCATGGCGTGGTATCCACCGCCCAGGTGAAAGAAACTTTCGAACGCATGGCTGCTGTGGTCGACGCCCAAAATGCGGGGGACTCGCTCTACAAGCCGATGGCTGGGCACTTTGACACGTCCATGGCCTACCAGGCGGCGTGTGATTTGGTGTTCAAGGGGCTGGCTCAACCCAGCGGATACACCGAACCCTTGCTGCACGGATGGCGCCTGAAAGTGAAGGCGGCAGCCTGAAGCAATGAGCCCTTTATCTCCTTTTTCACCGGAAAACTGCCCGCTTTGCGGGCAGAAAAACCAATGCGCCATGGAAATTGAACATGCCACAGGTATCAAGCAAACACCCTGCTGGTGCACCCAAACGCAATTCAGCGCGGAGTTATTGAACAAGATACCAGAAGCGGCCAGAGGCGTCGCCTGCCTGTGCAGCCAATGCGCCAAACAGGATCAGTCATGAAATGGCTCGATAGCCTGCCGTTACCGCTGCTCGTGGTGTTGGCGGTGTGGATGGCTGCTGCCCCCATCACGCCCGAGCCGCATCTGATTGAAAAACTGAGAATGCTCAGCCAGGGCAGTTTGACGCGCCCGCTGGACATTTTTGACTTATGCTTGCACTTGGCACCCGCGCTCATTTTGGGCCTGCGTCTGTTGCGCCAATACGGCCCCCGCAAGAACTGATGGGTCGACTAGAACTGCCCTGGCACCGTTGGGGAGTTGGAGTCCCTCCTGGGTGGCTCGGCGGGTTGGGCAGGACACTCTGTCGCAGGGCTGAATGTCGAGAAATCCAAGTCAAGCATTTTCGACGGTGTTTCTTGGGTCTCTTTAGCTTGCCTGATCTGCCAATCTGACGGCTCAAAGGACAGTGGTGACATATCCCTTTGCTGAGGAGCGGTCACAGTGCTCGCACCCGAATCACCTGCCGCTGTATCGGTCAAAATCTCGGTATCGGGAGCTCCCTCCAGCGAAGCTTGCCGTGTTGCATTCCATGGCGCACTGCTGGGCATGGTCTCAGCAATGGCATGCAACATCAACAAATCGCGGAAGGCCGGCAAATCAAATGAGGGTTGCGCCGTGGCTTGTGCATCACGGAAAATACAAGCGTCCATGAAAGCCATGGCTTCTCTGCTGGGCCAGCACTCCATGAGTCTGGCCAGCGCTTCAGGGTAGGCCAGCAGGTCTTTGCCCGCCGCGTGAAAAGCAGGAAAGTCGGGCACGAGCCCATTGAAAAATTGATTGAAAGCAGTCCGATATTCACGGAATTCCGACTTCAATCCAAGTGAGTGATACAGCTCAAGCAAATCCAGGTACACAAAGGGGTTGGCCTCGGAGCTCTCGGCAATCTGCTTTTTCAACAGGCGCAACGCACGCTCGGTCTGCCCCAAGGAAACAAAAAACTCGGCCTGCTGCCGGATATCCAGAATGGGTTCAATACTGATGCTGTGTTTGGTAACAACAGCAGCACCATTCGGTGCAAACTCCAGCGTCTGAGTGAGTTGCGCATCGGCCTCGGCGTCGTCCACAGCGTGCAAACTGTCGAGATCAATGTCCAGATTCAGGTCAGCAACTGGTGGCGTCGCCGCCGGCTTCGCTTTGACGGCTGCCACAGGGGTGGACTCCCTGACACGGCTCGCAGAAGTGACGGGAATTCGCCCAGGAGACGCAGGCACCACTGGCGATGAAACCAAAACGGTATCGGTTGGCGCGTCCTGGGGTCGTTGCCACCAACTTTCGGCCCGCTCTTTGGCACGGCGCTGCTGCCATACAAACCACCCCACAGCCGCAAGACTGGCCAACAACAAAGCCAGCAGCAGGTAGACCCAAGATGCCGAAACACGATCAGATTGCGCCTGCAGCAACTGCGTCCGTAGTTCGAGCACGCTGGCGTCGTTCTTAAGCGCCAAGGCTCGCATCGCCTTGATTTCATCTTGCAGGGTAGCCAGTTGCTTGGCCATTAGCAAGGCCTCTTCGGAGGGCGCTGGCGCGGACGCAGCAGCCGATGCCGGCGTCAACGGGCCAGGGGGCACCGACAAAGGAAGCTCTAAGGGATCCAGCTTCAAAGTGGCTTTGCCGGGAACGCGTTCAGGCGTTGGGCGTGGCGGTGGCGTGATCTGACGAGCGGGGGCTTTCTTTGGAGGTGCTGGTTTGACAGCTTTGACGATTTTGGCAGGTACCCCGGATGATGCAGCACTTGCCATGGGCATGGCGACCGGTGCTTTACTCGCAACCGATTCAGATGCCTTCGGATCAGGGGGCAGTGCTATCTTGGTTACGGCAGGTACCTCGGCCTGGGGTACTGCCGGGACCGCTTCTGCGGCAGCCAGGGGCAAGACCACTGCTGGGAAATCTGCCAAAACAACGTATCGCCTTGTTGTAGGGGAGCCACAGGTGGAGCGGACAACCAGCGTCACCACCGGCTCGTCGACTGGCATGCGTGATTGAATGCGCACCATGGACGTCGGCACAGCAGCCGAAGCCAGCGGCGTCACCGACACAGAAGGTGTCGGTTGCAGCACATCAGCGTGGTAAACCTCGGCGGTAATACAAGACACAGCCGCATCTTCGCCAACGCTGGTCTGCACCGGCACCGATACATCCAGGGAACGACCAACAATCACGCTCCCACGCAACTCACCCAAGGTGAAGGCGTGACCAGTCAGTGCCAAACTGGTTAGCGCCGCGACCAAGGCGGCTGCAACATAACCAACTTTGTTCATCAAGACAGCTATTCCTCTTTTGACGATGCTATTGCACCAAGCTCAGACTCACTGGCGAGCTAAATAAAGCTACGACTCTGCCTGAAATGGCCCGGTATTAGACCATGTGGGAGCATACCCGCAAGAATGACTTATTTCTATCCTCAGCGTGGACATCTGTGAAAACTTGGCCATATTTCGTTAAGCTTTGACACTAAAGACAACACCCTACGGCCCTTCAACCCTCTGTATCGATCAAACCATGTGCCAATTACTTGGAATGAACAGTCACCTGCCGGCCAGCTTGACGCTGAGTTTTACCGGTTTTTCGCAGCGTGGCGGCGGTACCGACCACCATGCGGACGGCTGGGGCATTGCATTTTTTGAGAGCAATGAATCCAAGCCCGGCAAGGGCATACGGCATTTTGTCGACAAAACGAGTGCCGCCACCTCGCCGATCGCGCAGATGCTAAAGAACTACCCCATCAAAAGCCACAACGTGGTGGCTCATGTGCGCAAAGCCACCGTTGGCCAGGTGACGCTGGAAAACACCCACCCTTTTGTGCGCGAATTGTGGGGTCGCTATTGGGTGTTTGCCCACAACGGTGATTTGAAAAACTATGCACCCTATCTGCACGGCCATTTCAAGCCGGTCGGCAATACCGACAGCGAACAGGCCTTTTGCTGGATCATGCAGGAGTTGGCCAAATCTCACGCGGATGTTCCGACCGTTGACGAACTCACCCGCACTTTGCAAGAACTGGTCCCGCAAATTTCCAAACACGGCACTTTCAATTTTTTACTCAGCAATGGCCAGGCGTTATGGGCCCACGCCACCACCAAGCTGTGTTACGTGCTGCGAGCGCACCCGTTTCACCAAGTGCATCTGAAAGATGAAGATGTGACTGTGAATCTGGCGTACCTCAACAGCCCCGAGGACCGGCTGGCCATCGTTGTGACCGAACCACTCACCACCGACGAAGACTGGACGGTGTTTGCCCCCGGTGAGCTCAATGTGTTTGTGGACGGCACCCTGGCCCATTGCAGTTGCCAGTGCGCGGCACCCCCACGCCCAGCGCCTGTCACCGACCCCAACAGCCCGGTACCCGTAGTGTCCGAAGGACCTGCGCCTCAGTGCGAGCGCGCCTGCGCCGCTTCAAGTGCCTGCACAAACATGGCCGCCACATCAAACCCGGTCTGCTCGGTGATCTCCTGAAAGCAGGTTGGACTGGTGACATTGATTTCGGTCAGGCTGTCACCAATCACATCCAGGCCAATCAGTAGCAAGCCCCGCGCGGCCAACTTCGGACCGATCGCCAGGGCGATTTCGCGATCGCGCGCGCTCAGAGGTTGCGCCAAACCTTTACCGCCCGCAGCCAAGTTGCCACGGACTTCGCCACCTTGGGGGATCCGGGCCAAACAATAGGGCACTGGCTCGCCGTCAATCACCAGGATGCGTTTATCGCCTTGGGCGATGGCTGGCAAAAATTTTTGCACCATCACTGTTTGGGCACCATCTTTGTTCAGGGTTTCAATGATGGCGCCCAGGTTCAAGCCATCTTCTTTGACCCTAAAAATCCCCATGCCACCCATACCGTCGAGGGGTTTCAAGATGATGTCCCGGTGCTCCGCATGAAAGCGCCGAATGTCAGGATCACGGCGCGTCACCAGCGTCGGGCCAATGAACTGGGGAAACTCCAGAATCGCCAGTTTCTCTGGGTGATCGCGCAAGGCGCGTGGCTTGTTGAACACCCGAGCACCTTCACGCTCGGCTTGCTCCAGCAGGTGGGTGGCATAAAAAAACTCAGCATCAAACGGCGGGTCTTTGCGCATCACCACTGCATCAAAATCCTTCACTGCTCGCTGCAGCTCATGTGGCGCTGAAGGCGCCTCCACAAACCAATCCACCGGATGGCCCGTCAGCGTGATGCGGCTCACAGTCGCTGTGACCGGTGCACCACACTGCCACGAGATATCTTTCGGTTCACAGACACTGATGCGATGACCCCGCCGCTGTGCCTCACGCATCATGGCAAAGGTAGTGTCCTTATAAATTTTGAAGGATGTCAAAGGATCAGCCACAAACAGCAAGTTCATCAGCGCATTACTCCTGCGGTTTCATCCGCGATATGTCAGATTTCAATCTTCGAACCCAACTCCACCACCGAGTTACTGGGCAGATTCAAGAAGTCGGCCGCACCGCTGGCGTTCAGGTGCATCTGGGCAAAGAGTTTTTCGCGCCACTGTGCCATGCCGCCACCCAGCGTGGGCGTGACCGTATCACGGCTGAGGAAATAACTGGTGGTCATGGGTTCGAGGTCACAGCCACGTCCCTTGATGTGCTGCAAGGCCTTGGGCAAGTCCGGGTCATTCTTGAAACCGTAATTCACCATCACTGCCCAGCAGTCGTGCCCAAGGGACTCGACAACCAGTCGCTTGTCCATACCGATCCAGGGCACCTCGTGGTTGCGCACCGTTACAAACAAATTGATTTCATGCAACACCTTGTTGTGTTTGAGGTTGTGCAACATGGCATTGGGCACTGTGCCCGGCTCGGCTGTCAAAAACACGGCCGTGCCGGCGACCCGCACGGGCGGACTGACAAAAACCGCCTCGAGAAAGCTGTCCAGGTCAATGGCATCCACCTTGAGTTTCTGATTCAACAGGCGACGGCCGTCTTTCCAGGTCAGCATCACGGTGAACACCGCACTGGCAATCAGCAAAGGGAACCAGCCGCCATCCACCAGTTTGACCATATTGGACGCAAAAAAAGCCAGGTCCACCACAAAAAAGACACCCGTGGCAGCCAAGCACAAGGCCAATGGGTAATGCCAGGCATAACGGATCACAAAAAAGGTCAACACCGTGGTGATCAGCATGTCCAGGGTGACCGCAATCCCGTAGGCTGCGGCGAGGTTGCTCGACGACTTGAACAACACCACCGCCAACACAATCAGGACGAACAAGCCCCAGTTCACAAACGGCATGAAGATTTGACCAGTCTCCTTGACGCTGGTGTGCCACACCTGGAAACGCGGCAAATATCCCAACTGGATCACTTGTTTCGTCACCGAAAAGGCTCCGGTGATCAGCGCTTGCGAGGCAATCACCGTGGCCATTGTGGCAAGACACACCAGCGGCACCAGGGCCCACGCGGGCGCCATCATGAAGAACGGATTTTTAACTGCTGCGGGGTTGCTCAACAACAAGGCACCCTGGCCAAAATAATTCAAGGTGAGTGAAGGCATGACGACAAAAAACCACGCCAAGCGAATCGGTTTTTTACCAAAATGACCCATGTCGGCATACAGCGCTTCCCCCCCCGTGACGCAAAGCACCACCGCACCCAAAATGATGAAGGTGGTGCCCGGGTTCTCCCACATGAAGCCCAGCGCGTAATGCGGGCTCATCGCCCACAACACTTCCGGCGTTTGTGCAATATGAGACACCCCCAGCACAGCAATGGTGGCGAACCACACCAGCGTGACCGGGCCAAAGAACTTGCCAATGTCTGCTGTGCCCCGTTTTTGCACAAAAAACAAACCAAACAGAATCACCAGGGTCAGCGGAATCACCGCCCTTTTGAAGGCAGGGGACACCACCTCCAGACCCTCCACCGCCGAAAGCACTGAAATGGCCGGGGTGATCACCCCATCGCCATAGAACAAGCAGGTGCCAAAAATACCCACCAAAAGCAGGAGACGCCGCAATTGAGGCTTGTCCTTGACCGACTGCGAGGCCAACGCCAACATGGCCACCAGGCCACCCTCCCCGTTGTTGTCGGCACGCAGCACCAGGGTGACATATTTAAGAGAGATGATGACGGTGAGCGTCCAGAAAAAAATGGACAAGATACCGAGCACGTTGTCATGGGTGAAAGGAACATGACCCGAGCCAAAGACTTCTTTGACGGCATAGAGCACGCTGGTGCCAATATCACCGTAAACCACACCGATGGCGCCCAGTGTGAGCGCACGCAAAGACGTTTGAGAAGTTGCCAAGCAGTCACCCAGCACCCCGGGGGCTGGGCTCCATGTCATAAGGAAGCGCTATTTTGCGTCAGAAAGACGGCCACGCCACTGACCCACCCACCAATCTGTCAACGCCAGATGCTATTCATCGATCTCGGCATCGGGATCTGTGGCCTCCAGCTCGTAGCTCGATGCCAGCATGGCCAAGCGGCCCACCACACCATACATATAAAAGCGGTTGGGCACACTGGCGCCAGGCTTGACGCCAGGCTGGGGCAGCTGCGTGCTGTGCTCAAAGGCCAAAGGCACATAACCCGAACCGGGTGCGTTCAGGGCTTCATCCACGCCACGCGCTGCGTGCACTCGATAAAAACCACCCACCACGTACCGATCCATCGTGTAGATCACTGGTTCAGCCACGGCGTCATTGACCCGCTCTTGTGTCAATACGCCTTCTTGCACCATGAAATCATGGGCTTGCAAGGGTTTGGCACGGCCATCCGCCAAGGTCCTGATGCGATCACACAGGGCCAGCATGTCGTTGGCATCACGCACCGTGACAATCCCCAACTCATGGGTGCCGTGATCCGCTTTGACGACCACAAACGGCTTTTCCTTGATGCCGTATTCCTTGTATTTGCGCCGGACCCGGGCCAGCACCACGTCGACCTGGCTGCGCAGGCACTCCAGACCCTTGTCCTGTGCCAAATCAACTTGCTCACATTTATCAAACAAGGGGTTGATCAACCAGGGGTCAACCCCCATGAGTTTGCCCAATCGCTTGGCGACTTCCTCATAGGCCTTGAAGTGGGTGCTTTTGCGCCGCGTTGGCCAGCCGGCGTGCAGGGGAGGCAACAGATACTGTTCAAAAATCTCTTCCAAAATACCCGGAACACCCGCACTCAGGTCGTTGTTGAGCAAAATGGTGCAGGGGTCAAAGTCTTTGAGGCCCAGGCGGCGCTTGCCACGAATGACCGGCTCCAATGTCATGGTTTCGCCGCTTCGTAATTCAACCGTAGTGGTCTTCTTAACCGCCGGATCAATCGAACCCAGGCGAACATTCAAACCTGCCATGTTGAAAATCCGCTGCAGTTGCAACAGGTTTTCCATATAAAAAGGGCTGTGCTTGCCGTTTTCAGGAATCACCAACAGGTTGCGCGCTTCAGGACAGATTTTTTCAATGGCCGCCATGGCGGCTTGCACGGCCAGTGGCAGCATCTCGGGCGTCAGGTTGTTCCAGCCGCCAGGAAACAGATTGGTGTCGACGGGGGACAGCTTGAAGCCGGCATTGCGGATATCGACCGAGCTGTAAAACGGCGGGGTGTGCTCCATCCACTCCAGGCGAAACCAGCGCTCGATGGCAGGCATGGAATCCAGCACACGCTGCTCGAGTTCATTGATCGGGCCGGTTAAAGCGGTAATGAGGTGCGGAACCATGTGAAACCTTGAAAAGTGAACATATCAATTTTAGAACCCGACGCTGCTTGGCGCGTTCAATCAGCCACGTACTTCGCCCTGGCCCAGCACCACGTACTTGAGCGAGGTCAGGCCTTCAATGCCCACCGGACCGCGGGCGTGAAACTTGTCCGTGCTGATGCCAATCTCGGCGCCCAGCCCATATTCAAAACCATCAGCAAAGCGGGTGCTGGTGTTGACCATGACGCTGGCCGAGTCGACTTCACGCAGGAACTGCTGCGCATGCAGGTGGTCTCGGGTGAGGATGGCGTCAGTGTGATGGCTGCTGTACTGATTGATATGGGCAATAGCGGCTTCCACACCTTCCACCACCTTGATGCTGATGATAGGTGCCAGGTACTCTTCAAACCAATCGGACTCGGTCGCAGCCACCCATACCGGCGCCGCAGATGCTACTGATTCAGTAGCATATTGCGCTTTCTGGACGGGGGCGAGAGGCCAATTTTCTTTAAGAATCTGAAGCGCTTGCGGGTCGCAGCGCATCTCCACACCCTTGGCGGCATAGACTGCACCGATCAGCGGCAAAAACTCTGCCGCGACGCCGCGCGCTACCAACAGGCTCTCGGTGGCATTGCACGGGCTGTACTTATTGGTTTTGGCGTTGTCCGCCACCTTGACAGCCATCGCAATGTCACACGGATCGTCCACATAGGTGTGGCAATTTCCGTCCAGGTGCTTGATGACAGGCACCTTGGCATCGCGACTGATGCGCTCAATCAGCCCCTTACCACCGCGTGGGATGATCACATCGACATACTGTGGCATGGCAATCAGCTGCCCAACCACCTCCCGGTCGGTGGTTTGCACCAGTTGCACCGCGTTTTCAGGCAAGCCACTGTCTGCCAAAGCCTGCTGCACCAGCCTGGCCAGCGCCTTGTTGGAGTCAATGGCCTCCGAGCCGCCCCGCAAAATGCAGGCATTGCCGCTTTTGATGGACAGGCTGGCAGCCTCAATGGTGACGTTGGGCCGACTTTCAAAAATCATGCCAAACACACCAATCGGCACCCGCATTTGCCCGACCCGGATGCCGCTGGGTTGCTCGCGCATGCCGGTGATTTCGCCAATCACATCGGCCATGGCTGCCAACTGCTCGCAACCCTGAGCGCAGGTTTCAATCACTTTAGGCGTTAATTTCAAACGGTCGACCATGGGCGCCGACAAGCCTGCAGCCGTGGCACGGCTCAAGTCCTCGGCATTGGCCGTTTGCAGCGTGTCCACATTGGCTCGAAGCAAGTCCGCCAGGCGCCTCAGAGCTCTGTTTTTAATAGCTGCTGGCGCTTTCGCCATCAGGGCTGAGGCCTGTTTTGCTTGCAAACCCAGAGTTTGGGTAACGGCGGCAATGTCGATGGCGTTCATGTCTTGTCAATTCATTCAATGTCTGGGTGACTGCTAGGGCGAAACGCGGTGGCGTGAGGGAACCATTTTTGCAGATGCACTGGGCGCGGCACACGCATGACACAGCCCCAGCGCCAACCGGTGCAAAGCTTGCCACGCATCTGCGGGCCATTCGGGTATTTTCAAGCCCTTGACGATGCCATCCACTTGGTGCGCACTGTGCAGCAAGTTCACCAGCGTGGCCTCCGTCAAGCGCGGCAAGATGCGTTCAAACAAGCGCTCTTTCACGCCCCAGACACGCTGATCACGCAGGGCCATGGGCAATGGCTTGCCTTGGCGCATGGCATCCTTGACCCGCTTGAGGGCACGAATATCCTCGCTTAACGTGTAGTGCACCAACACTTCTGCCTCGCCCTCCGCCTGCAAGCCATCGAGCATGCGCTGCACCCGCATCGCCTGGCCGGCCAATACCGCCTCACTGAGCTTGAACACGTCATAACGCGCCACATTGAGCACCGCGCTTTCGATCTGCTCAAAACTGAGCTCACCCGCCGGGTGCAACAAAGACAATTTCTGGATTTCCTGGTGTGCCGCCAGCAAGTTGCCCTCCACCCGGTCAGCGAAAAACTGCAAGGTGCGCTGCCCCTCTTCACCGGCACTCACCCGTTGGCCCTGAGCTGCCAGGCGCTGAGCAATCCATTGCGGCAAGGCCGCGCGCTCGATCGTTTGGTCAACTTGTCCAGACGAGGCAGGATCACCAGCGTCAAGGTTGCATCATTGCCCTGTGCTTGGCTCGCCATCTGCTGCAAGGCCGCGCTGCCCTCTTTGCCTGGTTTGCCACTGGGAATGCGCAGTTCGACCATTTGCTTGTCAGCAAACAAGCTCAGGGAACCACACGCAGCCAGCACCTCGCTCCAGTCAAAATGGGCACCCGAGACAGTGTGCGAGGTCCGTTCGCTGAATCCCTGTGCGCGTGCCACCGCCCGAATGGCATCCAGGGCCTCTTGAATCAACAGCGGCTCGTCTCCATGCAGGGTGTACAGGCTTTTCAAGCCCTTGTTCAGATGAGCCGATAACTGGGCAGGGTTGACTTGCATAACGCTCGAGTGTAGTGATCTTGTACCCACCGAAGTAGGACCAACCAAGGGGACAACCACCCCGTCTCGCCCAGATTTTTTGAGTTAAGTCGAACTTTTTTAGTCAAAAATTGATGTTCCTTTGATGTAACCGTCAGCTTATCAGTGGACTCGGTTCTTAAAATTCCGCCATGGGCTGTTGATCTGCGGGTGTAAGCGGCAGTCAACCCAGCTCTTCAAGGTTGCCGCTGATTCATCATCAGCCAAAATTTTTAATTTCAACTTAAGGACCTACCTGCCATGTCAAGCCCCAACTCCAATGCCCCAAGTTATGTCAAAAACGCCAAGCTGATCGCCTGGGTGGCCAACATGGCAGCACTGACCAAGCCCGATTCCATTTACTGGTGTGATGGCTCTGACGAAGAATACGCGCGCTTGTGCCAGCTACTGGTTGATGCCGGCACCTTCAAAAAGCTCAACGAAGCAAAGCGCCCCAACAGTTTCCTGGCCTGCTCTGACCCTAGCGACGTGGCGCGCGTTGAAGATCGCACCTTTATTTGCTCCGAGAAGAAGGAAAACGCCGGCCCCACCAACAACTGGATGGCCCCTGCAGAAATGCGCGCCACCCTGAATCCGCTGTTTGACGGGTGCATGAAAGGCCGCACCATGTATGTGGTGCCGTTTTCCATGGGACCGCTGGGCTCGCACATTGCCCACATTGGCATTGAGCTGACCGACAGCGCCTACGTGGCCGTCAACCAGAAAATCATGACCCGCATGGGCAAGAAGGTGTACGACGTGCTGGGCACCGACGGCGAGTTCGTCCCCTGCATGCATACTGTGGGCGCCCCCTTGGAAGCGGGCCAGGCTGACGTCAAGTGGCCTTGCAACAAAAACAAATACATCGTTCACTTCCCGGAAGCCCGTGAAATCTGGAGCTTTGGCTCCGGTTACGGCGGCAACGCCTTGCTGGGCAAGAAGTGTTTTGCACTGCGGATTGCCTCCAACATGGCTCGTGACGAAGGTTGGCTGGCGGAGCACATGATGATTTTGGGCGTGACCAATCCACAAGGCAAAAAATACCATGTGGCAGCGGCCTTCCCCAGCGCCTGTGGCAAGACCAACTTCGCCATGCTGGTGCCACCGGCTGGCTTTGACGGCTGGAAAGTGACCACCGTCGGTGACGACATTGCCTGGATCAAACCAGCTGCCGATGGCAAGATGTACGCCATCAACCCCGAAGCCGGTTATTTTGGCGTAGCCCCCGGCACCAACTTTCACACCAACCCGAACTGCATGGCCAGCCTGCACAAGGACGTGATCTATACCAATGTTGGCCTGACCGACGATGGTGATGTCTGGTGGGAAGGCATGGAGCAAGACGGTGGTGGTATTCCGGCACACCTGATTGACTGGCAGGGCAACGACTGGACACCCGAGATTGCCAAGGCCACTGGTGCCAAGGCAGCACACCCCAATTCACGCTTTACCGTGGCAGCCACCAACAACCCGGCGCTTGACCCCGAGTGGGACAACCCGGCTGGCGTGCCGATTGACGCATTCATGTTTGGCGGGCGCCGCTCCACCACCGTGCCGTTGGTGACAGAGGCCCGCTCGTGGATGGAAGGGGTCTATATGGCCGCCACCATGGGCTCAGAGACCACCGCTGCGGCTGTCGGCCAAATGGGCGTGGTGCGCCGGGATCCGTTTGCCATGCTGCCCTTCTGCGGTTACAACATGAGCGACTATTTCCAGCATTGGCTGGATATGGAGAAAAAGCTCGAAGCCGCTGGCCACACCCTGCCCAATATCTACTGTGTCAACTGGTTCCGCAAGGATGCCAACGGCAAGTTCGTCTGGCCCGGTTATGGCGAAAACATGCGCGTGCTGAAGTGGATCATTGACCGCGTTGAAGGTAAGGCAGCCGGCCACAGCAACCTGTTTGGCATCAGCCCCAACTACGACGAGTTGACCTGGACTGGCCTGGACTTCAGCCGGGATCAATTCAACATCGTGACCAGCATTGACAAAGCCGCCTGGACCGAAGAACTCAAGTTGCACACCGACTTGTTCCAGCAATTGGCGCACCATCTGCCAGCACAGCTGCAAGCCACCAAGGCCAGCCTCGAAGCACAGTTGGCATCCGCCTGAGTTTTGCGCTCAACCCAGCACCAAGCCCATCCGCCGATGCGGGTGGGCTTGGCGTTCAATTCTGTCGCGTGTGATGCCGCTTAGGAAAGCTGCTTGACGACCGCCAGGCGGCGCAGGATTTGCTGGACAATGTCAGTTTGCATGTCACGGTAAAGCAAGTCTTCCTCAACCTCTTTGGCCAGCGCAGCTGACTCGTTGTAGCTGATATCGCGTTGCTGAAGAATCCTGTCCTGGGCAATGAGTTCTTTGCCCTGAGCCGAGGTCAAGCTGAAGGTGACGCGCAAACGCAGTTGAAACTCGCGGACCTGGCCGGACGCGTTGACGCCCACCACCACTTTTTCACGCTGCTCGTCGTGTATTTGCAGCACCACGTCGGCCTGAGAAACCGGCTTGTCAGCGCCGAGCACTTGCACCACACCCCCAAACGAGCGCCGCAACTCTTGCGCCACGCCGCCGCCCGGGTGGGGCAGCACAGCCACACTGGAAAACACAAAACTCTGGTTGCCACGCAACTTGAAACCACAGCCTGTCAAGAGACCGGCCAACAGCCCCGCCACACTCACACGACGCCGAGAAATTCGGGTTGTCATGGTCGCCCTTACACCACCAAGTTGACCAAGCGACCTGGCACCACAATCACCTTTTTGGGCGCGGCACCGTGGGCCAGTTTCTGGAACACCTCGTTGGCGATGGCCGCCTGTTCAATCGCCGCCTTGTCCGCGCTGGCACTCACCACAATCGAGCCACGCAGCTTGCCATTGACCTGCAACATGAGCTCGACCTCGTCTTTCACCAAGGCATCAGGATCCACCTGGGGCCAGGGCGCATCGAGCAAATCCCCCAAAGCATGGGCGTAGCCCAACTGCGACCACAAGGCATGACTGATGTGCGGCGTCGCCGGGTACAGGCAGCGCAGCAAGACGCCAAAACCTTCAATCAAAGCCACTTGGGCCCCTGCGCAGTCCAGTGCCTTGAAGTCTTCCAGGGCATTGATCATCTTCATGGCGCCACTGACCACGGTGTTGTATTGCATGCGCTGGTAGTCGTAGTCAACCTGCTTGAGCACCGTGTGAATTTCCAGCCGGAGGGCCTTGGCTTGCCCATCAAACTCTATATCTTTGAGGCCTGTAGCCCTTGTGATAGTTGCGTTAGCAGCTTCGAAATTCATAGTGGATAATTTGACGCCAAAGTTCCAGACGCGACGCAGAAAACGGTAGCTGCCTTCCACTGCCGCATCGTTCCACTCCAGCGTGGCCTCAGGCGGCGCCGTGAACATGGTGTACAGGCGGGCCGTGTCAGCACCGTATTTTTCAATGAGATCCTGCGGATCCACACCATTGTTTTTTGACTTGGACATGGTACCCACGCCCTCGTAGTCAATGGGCGTGCCGACCGGCAAATCACCCACAGCGTTGACCAGGCGTGCACCAGTGACTTTGCCAGCGTCATCAAAGACGTGTTCCACATTGCTGGGCCAGAAGTAATCCTTGCCACCCTTGTCGGTGCGGCGGGAGTAAATGTGGTTGAGCACCATGCCTTGCGTGAGCAGTTTGGTGAAGGGTTCATCGACCTTGACCAACCCCAAATCGCGCATCACCTTGGTCCAGAAACGCGCGTACAGCAGGTGCAGGATGGCATGTTCGATACCGCCAATGTACTGGTCCATCGGCATCCAGTAGTCAGCCCCCTGCGCCACCATCTTGTCGGCGTTGGTCGGGTCGCAGTAGCGCATGAAATACCACGAGCTGTCGACAAAGGTGTCCATGGTGTCGGTTTCGCGCCGCGCGGGCTTGCCGCAGACGGGGCAGGTGACACCGGCGTGGAATGCTTCGCACTTGTTGAGCGGGTTACCCGAGCCGTCCGGCACCAGATCAACCGGCAGCACCACCGGCAGGTCTTTTTCAGGCACCGGCACCGCGCCGTGTTCGTCGCAGTGGATGATCGGAATCGGTGTGCCCCAGTAACGCTGGCGGCTCACACCCCAGTCACGCAGACGCCAGGTAACTTTTTTCTCACCCAGACCCAGGGCGGCCAGATCCGCTGCCACGGCGGCGACACAGTCCTTAAACACCAAACCGTCGAATTTGCCCGAGTTGATGGCCACACCAGCGCCTTTTTCGGCGTACCAGTCCTCCCAGACCGACGTATCGAAATCCCGATAGGCCGGGGCAGCCGGTGCGCCGAGTGACGATGTTGAGCTTGCGTCTGAGGAGCCCGGCGTACTGGATGCCCCGGCCGAAACAGCCACCACCGGTTTGATCGGCAATTGGTACTTCAGGGCAAATTCAAAGTCGCGCTCGTCATGCGCCGGAACACCCATCACTGCGCCATCGCCGTAACTCATCAGCACGTAGTTGCCCACCCAGACTTCCACCTGCTCACCCGTCAGCGGATGCGTGACAAACAACCCTGTGGGCATGCCTTCCTTTTCCTTTACCGCCATTTCGGCTTCGGTGGTACCACCCTTCTGGCACTCCTCAATGAACGCAGCCAATTTCGGGTTGCTGGTCGCGGCATGCACCGCCAAGGGATGCTCTGGTGCTACCGCGCAAAAGGTCACACCCATGATGGTGTCGGGCCGGGTGGTGAATACATACATAAGCCCCTCACCGATCAGTTTGCCTGACGCATCGGCAGTGTTGTGCGGGAACGCAAACCGCACCCCCTCGCTCTTGCCAATCCAGTTTTCCTGCATCAGCTTCACACGATCGGGCCAGCCCGGCATCCTGTCGCCAGTGACGTTGGCCAAAAGCTCCTCAGCGTACTGGGTGATCGCTAAGTAGTACCCGGGAATTTCACGCTTCTCCACCACAGCGCCGGTACGCCAGCCCTTGCCGTCAATGACTTGCTCGTTGGCCAGCACCGTCATGTCCACCGGGTCCCAGTTCACCACCTGGGTCTTGCGGTAGGCAATGCCTTTTTCGAGCATCTTCAAAAACAGCCACTGGTTCCACTTGTAGTACTCAGGGGTGCAGGTAGCCACCTCGCGGCTCCAGTCAATGGCTAAGCCCATGGCCTGCATCTGCTGCTTCATGTAAGCGATGTTCTCGAAGGTCCACTTGGCGGGTGGCACGCCGTTTTTGAGTGCCGCGTTTTCGGCGGGCAGGCCAAAGGCGTCCCAGCCCATCGGCATCAATACGTTGTAACCTTGCATGCGCAACTGGCGCGCCAGCATGTCGTTGATGGTGTAGTTGCGCACATGACCCATGTGCAACTTACCGCTGGGGTAGGGCAGCATGGAGCAGGCGTAAAACTTCTTTTTCGGTTGGCCATTGACGTCCCGGGCATTTTCAGTCACACGGTAGGCGTCAGTCGCCTGCCAATGCGCCTGCGCAGCGGGTTCAACGTCAAGGTGGTTGTATTTTTCTTGCATGGCGATCCATCGGGGCGGCCCGTGAGCCGCATGAGTGTGAAATGACTGAATGTGAATTTGACCTGCACGCCGCACACATTGGCATGCCTCAAACACAGGGCGCAATTTTAGGGTTTACTCGGCGCTGTTTCGCTGATGAGGCTGGTGGCTGGGGTGGATTGTTCTGACGATAAGTTGTCGGCCACAAACCCGATGCGGACGCAGTTGAACCTCGGTTTCAGCGTTTCCTTGTTTGGACTGCGCCAGGTGACGGCTCAACTCCTCCAAGGTCACCGGTCTATCCTTGACAAAAGTCTGTCCAGAGGCATCCATGACAACCGTGACAGACTGGGGAGCCTCAGTCACCTGTGCGGCACCGGTCTGCGGCAAATCGAGCTTGATGGAACTAGCCCAAAGTGGCGCCGTGATGATGAAAATCACCAGCAGTACCAACATCACATCAATCAGCGGCGTCATGTTGATGTCGCTCATGGGCTGCGAACCTGACGTGCGATCCAGTCGGCCAAAGGACATGGTGGGCTTTTCTTTAGGCGCTGGCCGGGGTGCTTTGACTCATCAGCTCACGCAGATCTCGTGCAAAGCCTTCCAGTTCAGCTTCAATGCTGGCCACCACGCGACCCATGACGTTGTAAGCCAGGACAGCCGGGATGGCCACCATCAGGCCCGCTGCAGTCATGATGAGCGATTCACCCACCGGGCCGGAAATTTTGTCAATCGTCACCTGTCCTGTGGATGCCATGCCCATCAGCGCGTGATAGATGCCCCACACCGTTCCGAGCAAGCCCACAAACGGTGCCGTTGCCCCCACGGTGGCCAACAACACCTGGCCATGTTGCAACTTGGCCAGCGCGCCATGCAAAGCATTACGCAACACACGCGTGAGCTGCTGCGCCCGACCACCCGCATGGGCCAGACTCTGATTTGCTTCAATTTGAGTCGCATTCACCAAAGGCAGGACGAGGGCTTCCCGGTCAAAAGCTTTGATCTTGTGGATGGCTTCATTCAGGTCGGTAGACTGCCAGAAGGCAGCAATGCTGCGTGCCACATCCTGACTGGCTCGGCGCAACAGCCAGGATTTCCACAAAATCACCACCCAACTTCCGACCGACATGGCCAGCAGCAGCAAGGCCACACCCCTCGCTAGCGCGTCACCTTGCCAGAAGAACTGGGCTATGTTCATTTCAGATGAAGCACGTCAGCCATATCAAAAAGTCCTGTCTTGCGCCCCTGCAAAAAGCGCGCAGCGCGCAGGCTGCCTTGAGCGTAGCTGACGCGGCTGGAAGACTTGTGGCTGATTTCAATGCGTTCACCGGTTCCAGCAAACAGCACGGTGTGGTCACCCACGATGTCACCCCCACGAATGGTGGCAAACCCAATGCTGGAAGGATCGCGCTCACCCGTGACACCTTCCCGGGCGTACACCGCACAGTCTTTCAGGTCACGGCCCAGCGCGTTGGCGACGACTTCGCCCATTTTCAGCGCGGTTCCGGATGGCGCATCGACCTTGTGGCGGTGGTGCGCCTCGATGATCTCGATGTCGTAGCCATGGGACAGTGATTTGGCGGCCATCTCCAGCAGCTTCAAGGTCACGTTCACACCCACACTCATATTCGGCGCCATCACGATGGCGATGTCCTGGGCTGCCGCCGCAATCACCGATTTTTGTTCGTCAGAGAAGCCTGTGGTGCCAATCACCAGATTGACCCCCCGTTCACGGCACACCTTCAGATGCGCCAAGGTGCCCTCAGGCCGGGTGAAATCGATCAAAACATCCGAGTTGCTGATGCCGACCTGCAGGTCTGAAGTCATGACGACGCCACTACTCAAGCCCAAAAAGACGCTGGGGTCGGTACCCAAGGCCGGGCTGCCTGCGACATCCAACGCACCACTGAGTTGACAATCAGGCGCTTGGCACACCGCCTCGATGAGCATGCGGCCCATCCGGCCACTGGCACCGGCGACACAAATACGTTGCATGATGGATTTACCCCGTTACAGCGCTGCTGCTTCCAGGGGGGGGTAGCTACTCGGCGTGGGCGGCAGGGCCTTGACCTCTGCGGGCATGACCGGTTTGGCCGTGGCCTTGAGACTCTCCTCAGACATCTCCAAGACCGGAACCCGGCCGATTTTCCGACCAGAATCCAGCGAGGCGACGAATTCGGCTTCGCTGGGCAAGTCATCGGCCTCAATGCGTGTCAACACATCGTCTTTGAAGAAAACAGTGACCCGGCGCGCCTGGGGAGTCACACCCTGACGTTTGAAGGTGAACACATAGTCCCAGCGATCTGCATGAAAAATGCTGGTCAGCAAGGGCGTGCCGAGGATGTTTTTGACCTGTCCTCGGCTCATGCCCGGCTTCACGGCAGCGGCCTGCTCGCGGGCAACAAAGTTGCCCTGCACAATGTCAATTTTGTAAGGAGTCACCACATTGACCAGCCGGTTACTGGCGCTGTCAACCGTGCTGCAGGCAGACAGGGCAAGCAAGGTGCAGCCAATGGCACTCAGACAGACACGACGAACAAGGGAATCAGACATGAATCGGGCCACAACGATATGATCATTGCATTGTACTGGCAGCGTTTCGACTCATGGCGCGAGCGACTGCGAGGAGACAGGCCAACGGGAAACTTGCATGACCAAGATTGAAGAACTCAAAAGCACAGGCCTCAAGGCGACATTGCCACGGCTGAAAATTCTGGAAATCTTCCAAAACGGCACGCAGCGGCACATGACCGCCGAAGACGTGTTCAGGGTGTTGCTTGAAGAACGCTCCGATGTGGGCCTGGCCACGGTTTACCGGGTGTTGGCGCAATTTGAACAGGCTGATATTTTGACCCGCAGCCATTTCGAGAGCGACAAGGCCGTCTATGAACTCAATGAAGGGCAGCACCACGATCACTTGGTGTGCCTGGATTGTGGCCGTGTGGAAGAATTTTACGACGCCCAAATTGAGCAACGCCAGCAAGCGGTGGCCCGGGCCAAGGGGTTCAGGATTGCCGACCACGCCCTGAGCCTGTACGCGCATTGCACGCGCAACAGTTGCGAGCACCGAAGCAGCCCCACCTAAGGCGTTTCGTTCATCGCCTTGCGGTGACGCTCCACAAATTCCTTGTAGGTATCCACGCCGCGAATCTGCAAAATGGTGTTGCGCACCGCAGCTTCGACCAGCACAGCGATGTTTCGACCCGCAACCACCTGGATCACCACCTTGCGAACGGGGACATCCAGCACATCCTGGGTCAACGGCTCATAAGGAATCCGCTCGTAATCACGCTCCATGGTTTCGCGCCTCACCAGATGCACAATCAACTGCAAGCGCTTTTTGCGACGCACCGCGGTTTCACCAAAAATGCAGCGAATGTCCAGCAGACCAATGCCCCGCACTTCCAGTAAATTCAGCAACAGTTCCGGGCAGCGGCCCTCGATGGTGTCCTGGTTGATGCGGTAAAGGTCGACGGCATCATCCGCCACCAAGCCGTTGCCGCGCGAGATCAACTCCAGACCCAGCTCGCTTTTACCCAGCCCGGACTCCCCCGTGATCAAAACGCCCAAGCCCAAAATATCCATGAATACGCCGTGCATGGTGCAACGGTCGGCAAAGTGCTTGGATAAATAAGCCCGCAGAACGTCAATGACAAAAGCGGACGACCCCGTGGTGGAAAACATCGGGATCTGAGCGCGTTCACACATGGACATGAGCGCATCGGGCGCAACCTGTCCATCGGCCAAAATCAGAACCGGCGGCTCGAGAGTGACAATGCGCGAGATACGTCTGGAGCAGTCTTCGCTGGTGGCATTGGTGAGATAAGCCACCTCACGCTCACCCAAAATCTGGACCCGGTAAGGGTGAATGTAATTGAGGTAACCCACCAGGTCGGCGCCGGAACGGGCGGCACGCACCGCCAACTCATCAAAACGGCGCTCCGACGCGCCCAAGCCAGCAACCCATTCCCAGCGCAGCGTGCCACGAAACGCTTCAAACAGAACGTCGGCACTGATGACGGTAGGTTTCACAGGAACTCCAGCAGCGCAGGCTGCGGAAAAGAGAGGGTTAGGTCGACTGGATGGACTGCCAACCCGTGATCAAGGCATGCAGGTCAGTGGATGAGGTGCTGTTCGCCAGCTTGTCACGCAACGATGCGTCGCTTAGCATTTCTGCAATTTCAGACAGGATTTCGAGGTGTTTTTGCGTGGCAGCCTCAGGCACCAACAAGAAAATCATCAAGCCAACCGGCTGCTCATCAGGCGCCTCGAAACCAATCGGCCGCCCCAACTGGAACACGGCAGCCATTGGCGCCTTGAGACCCTTGATGCGACCATGAGGTATGGCCACGCCGTGCCCCAGACCTGTCGATCCCAAGCGTTCGCGTGAGAACAGGCTGTCGGTGACCAACGCACGACTCAAGCCATGCAGATTTTCAAACAACAGGCCAGCCTCTTCAAAAGCTCTTTTTTTGCTTGAAATGTCCACTTGGACAAGCACATGCGCAACAGTGAGGATAGACGCGAGTCGGTTCATGATTTGATGGCAATTATGCACCCGGAAAAATTGGGCACAAAAAAAGCCGCACGCACCAGCGGGCGGCTGACTGGAGTTTAAGTTACATCAGGCGTTTGGCTGCATCGTGATGATGAGATTGCAAACGGTCTTTGTGACGAACGACCTGACGGTCCAGCTTGTCTACCAATTCGTCCACTGCCGCATACAAGTCCGAGTGGGCACTCTCGGCAAATAATTCAATGCCCTTGATGTGAATATTGCACTCTGCCTTTTGCCTGCGTTCCTTTTCCTTTTGATTTTCCAAGGTCAACAACACCTTGACATCCACGACCTGGTCGAAATGACGCTTGATCCGGTCCAATTTGGTCGTGACATACGACCGCAACGCTGGGGTAACTTCCAGGTGGTGACCACTGATCGTCAAATTCATAAAGAGCCTCCTACAGCACTTGGTTGAAGTGGTTGCCAGCACCATGCTGGCAACCGGAAAAACGGAATTAGATGTGTTGCTGTCACTATGCCCCGCCTCCCACTTTTATGCAATGTTTTTTTTTGCTGCACCGCCGCAGTGTCAGGGATCCCGCTGGTGTAGCCGCGGAAAACTCCCTTGACGGTGCCATAATTGAAAGGTTTTAACGAATGGACAAGTCACCTTGGAAAACTACCCCAGTCGGTAGCTTTCAATCCCAAACAAGCATCGGGGTTGAAAGCCAACCCTACGCCTCGCGCGACCTGATGCCTAGACTTTTTTGGGAGCGAGCCTATGCTCAATATCTTCACCCTAGCCAACGGACGGCTGTTCCAAGAGGAAATCGAATCTCTGGAAGAGCTCTCGCGTTTTCAGCCCATTTGGGTTGACCTGGAGTCCCCAACACTCGAGGAAAAGCGCTGGATCAAACAGTATTTTGGTCTATCCATTCCTGAAGACGCAATGGATGAGGACATTGAGGAATCGGCACGCTTTTACAAAGAAGACAACGGCGAATTACACATTCGCAGTGACTTTTTAGTCGCAGACAACGACGAACCCCACACGGTGCGGGTGGCTTTCATCCTGAATCTGGAAAACGACGAGCTCAAGAGCAAGGGCGTTTTATTTTCCATCCACGAAGAAGACGTGCCGGTATTTCGGCTGCTGCGCATGCGGGCACGGCGCGCGCCTGGCCTGATCGAAGACGCCAAGGAAGTGCTGCTCAAATTGTTCGACGCTGATGCCGAGTACTCCGCAGATACGCTGGAAGAAATTTACGACGAATTGGAAAAAGCCAGTGCCAAAGTGCTCTCAGGCGACGTGACCGACGCCCTGGCGGGTGAGGTGCTCGGCGCCATTGCCCGCCATGAAGACATGAACGGGCGCATACGCCGCAACGCCATGGACACCCGGCGTGCCGTGAGTTTCATGATGCGAACCAAGATGCTCAATGGGGAGCAGTTTGAAGAAGCACGCCAAATTTTGCGTGACATTGACTCCCTCGACTCCCACACGGCATTTCTGTTTGACAAGATCAACTTCTTGATGGACGCAACGGTCGGCTTCATCAACATTAACCAGAACAAGATCATCAAAATCTTTTCAGTGGCCAGTGTGGCCCTGCTGCCACCGACACTCATTGCCAGCATTTACGGCATGAATTTCAAGTTCATGCCTGAACTGGATTGGCAGGCGGGCTACCCGTTTGCCCTGGGTTTGATGCTGTGCAGCGCATTGATTCCGATGTGGTACTTCAGAAAACGCGGCTGGCTCAAATAAGCAAGAAAAGCTTTTCGCCCTTATCCAGACTGCGTGAATAACTACAATTTTGGAAGCATCTGAACAAACTGGCTGAGCACGGCAAAGGCATACGGACTGGCCACCTTTTGCACAAAGGCCGAAAAATCCACATGCGCTGTCGCGTCAGCCCGATCTGAAATGGTGCGTAAAGCCGCAAACGGCACATCGTAATCCCGACACACCTGGGCCACTGCGGCACCTTCCATTTCAACAGCCAGCGGCGCAAAGCCAAAAGTCTGCATATCGCACATCATCCTGACTGCCACTTCTGCACTGGAGACAAACTGGTCGCCACTGGCGATCAGGCCGGCGTGCACCCGTGGCGCCATCAATAACTTGTCATGATGGAAATGGTCTCCCACCCCCGCCAAACCTACATGAGCAGCTTCCAAAAGAAGAGCAGTCAAACCCTCATCGCAGGGCAGTGAGGCGCGCCCATACAACGGAATTTCATAACGGGCGAAGAGCGGTGAAGAATCCAGGTCGTGGTGAATGAACTCGCGGGCAACCACCACATCACCTACCTTGACTCCGGCACTCAAGCCACCCGCCACGCCGGTAAACACCACGCGCTGCGCCTGAAAAGCCTCAATGACAGCGGTGGTGGTGGTAGCTGCCGCGACCTTGCCCACCTTGGTCAGCGCCAAAACAACCTCATGGCCGTGCCATTGACCACACCAAAACGTCCGCCCCGCCCGCTTGACCTTCCGTGGGTGCGCCAACTCTTCCAGCAAGCCGCGCTGCTCGTCAAGCAACGCGCTCAGAATAGCCAAGGTAGCCAAAGCGTTGCTCGCTATTTGTTGCGCAATTCGCGTCGCAAAATTTTTCCAACCGGGGTTTTCGGTAGCTCGGTTCGGAACTCAATGACTTTGGGATGTTTGTAACCCGTCAGGTTTTCCTTGCAATAGGCACGTACCTGCGCCTCGGTGATCTCTGGGTTCTTGCGAACAATCACCAGTTTCACGGCTTCACCCGACTTCTCGTCCGGCACACCGACACATGCGCATTCCAAGATGCCATCCATCTGCGAGACCACGTCTTCCAGCTCGGTCGGGAACACATTGAAGCCACTGACCAAAATCATGTCCTTTTTGCGGTCCACAATCTTGAAGTAGCCACGCTCGTCCATGACACCCACATCACCCGACTTGAAATACCCGTCCGCCGTCATGACTTTGGCAGTTTCGTCGGGGCGTTGCCAGTAACCCGCCATGACCTGGGGGCCTTTGATCGCGATTTCACCCGATTGACCAGGTGCCGTTTCTGAACCATCGTCGTTCAGCAATTTGAAATAGGTGCTCGGAACCGGCACACCGATGGATCCTGAATACTCCGTCACGGTCACCGGATTGCACGAGGCAATGGGGGCTGTCTCGCTGAGCCCGTAGCCTTCGCAAATGGCGCAGCCGGTCTTCTCAAACCACAACTTGGCCACAGCACTTTGCACAGCCGTCCCACCCCCTGCAGAGACCATCAAGCTCGACCAGTTCACCTTAGTAAAGTCCGGGTGATTGGCCAGCCCATTGAACAAGGTATTGACTGCCGGGAAGACATGAACCTTGTGCTTGGCCAACTCGCCCAGCACAGCCGGAAAATCCCTGGGATTCGGAATCAGGATCAGTTTGCCGCCCAGGCGCAAGGACAGCATCATGCCCACAGTGAACGCAAAGATATGGTAGAGCGGCAAAGCGCACACCTCGTTCATTTGCTCACCCTCAGGGATTTTCACCAAGGCCGGCTGAAAACAGGCATCGGCCTGCAACAGGTTGGCCACCAGGTTACGGTGCAGCAGCACCGCCCCCTTGGAGACACCGGTGGTGCCGCCGGTGTACTGCAACACCGCCACGTCATCGGGCTTGATCGTCAGCTTTTTAAGCGTGCCGCTACTGGCTTTGGCAATCGCCGCGTTGAACCGCACAGCACCGGGCAGGCTGTAGCTCGGCACCATTTTCTTGACATGGCGCACCACATAGTTCACCAAGGCGCCCTTGATCAGCCCCAGTTGATCGCCCATGGCGCACAACACCACATGTTTCACCGGTGTTGCGGCGATGCATTTGTCCAGTGTGGCGGCGAAATTCTCCAGAATCACAATCGCCTTGGCACCGGAATCCTTCAACTGGTGCTCTAACTCGCGCGCGGTGTATAGCGGGTTGACGTTCACCAACGTGAACCCAGCCCGCAAAATACCTGCCACAGCAATCGGGTATTGCAAGACATTAGGCATCATGACAGCCACCCGGTCACCACGGACCAGACCCAGGCTTTGCAGATAGACCCCAAAGGTCTGACTGAGCTGATCGACCTGGCGGTAACTCATCTCCTTGCCCATGAAGCTGTACGCACTTTGTCCGGCAAACTTCTGGAAGCTTTCTTCCATCATGTCAACCATTGAGGCGTAGCGATTCACATCAATGTCGGCCGGAACACCTGGGGGATAGCTGTTAAGCCAGATGCGATCAGTCATAGCGAAGTCTCCAAGTTCTGTATTGATGGTTTGATTCTCACCCGGTTGTCAGGTTTTGTAAGCTGTGTTTTCCCTAATTAGAGAAAAGCCTCCAATACTTGTCAGGCAGTGGAGGCTTGGCGTTTGCGCAGGAGCTAGCTTGGCCCCTAATGGCGTGGTGTGTGTCAGGATTTCAGAACGGTCAGCACTTCATCAAGCATTTTCTTGGCATCGCCAAACAACATGCGGTTGTTTTCTTTGTAGAACAGGGGATTGTCAACGCCTGCGTAACCTGAAGCCATGCTGCGCTTCATCACAATAGACGTCTTGGCTTTCCAGACCTCCAGCACCGGCATGCCGGCAATCGGGCTGGTCGGGTCATCCTGGGCACCGGGGTTCACGATGTCGTTGGCACCGATCACCATCACCACATCGGTTTTGGGGAAGTCGTCGTTGAGCTCGTCCATTTCAAACACAATGTCATACGGCACCTTGGCCTCGGCCAGCAACACGTTCATGTGCCCCGGCATGCGCCCGGCCACCGGGTGGATACCAAAACGCACATTGACACCTTTTTCGCGCAGGAACTTGGTGATCTCATACACCGTGTGTTGGGCTTGCGCCACGGCCATGCCGTAGCCCGGCACAATCACCACACTCTTGGCTTCACGCAGCAGTTCAGCGGTCTCAGTCGCATTGATCGGAGCCACCTCGCCTGCTGGCTGCGCTGCGTCGCCCGCAGGCTTAGGCGCGGCACTGGCGGTGCCAAAACCACCAGCAATCACACTGATGAAACTGCGCGCCATGGCCTTGCACATGATGTACGACAGAATGGCGCCACTGGAGCCCACCAGGGCACCAGTCACGATCAACAAATCGTTGGACAACATGAAACCCGTCGCCGCTGCGGCCCAGCCTGAGTAGCTGTTGAGCATGGACACCACCACCGGCATGTCGGCACCACCGATGGCCATCACCATGTGGATACCAAACAGCAAGGCAACCACCGTCATGATGACCAGGGGCGCAATGCCGTCCTCAATGGTGTGGGCGTTCATAAACTCGCGTCCAAACCAGATCACCACCAGCAAGCCGACCAGGTTCAGCCAGTGCCGCCCGGGCAACAGCAGCGGGTTGCCACCAATACGGCCAGAGAGCTTGCCAAATGCGATGATGGAACCAGAGAAGGTAACCGCTCCAATCAAAATGCCAATGTAGATCTCCATCTCATGAATGGATTTCGCGGCACCCACAAACCCTTTGGAAGCCTCAGGGTCAATGAAGGTGGCAATACCCACCAACATCGCAGCCAAGCCCACCATGCTGTGCATCAGCGCAACCAACTCGGGCATCTGCGTCATTTGCACTGTGCGTGCGGCATACAGGCCGATCGAACCACCAATCAACATGGCAGCAATGATCCAAGGCAGGCCAGAGCCAGTCACCTGCGGGCCAAACACCGTGGCCAGCACAGCCAACGCCATGCCGATCATGCCGTAGAGATTTCCGCGCAAGGCGGTTTCCTGGTTGGACAAGCCGCCCAAACTCAAGATGAAAAGAATTGTTGCTCCGATATAGGAGACGGTTGCCAGTTCTGTCGTAAACATGAATTGCCTCCCTTATTTGCGAAACATGGCAAGCATGCGCTGAGTGACGGCAAAGCCGCCGAACATATTGATGGCCGTCAACACAATGCCAGCTCCGGCAACCCAGGTGATCAATTCATTGGGACGCCCGGCTGCACCGACCATCGGCGAGATCTGCACCAAGGCACCAATCGCGATGATGCTGCTGATGGCGTTGGTCACGCTCATCAGCGGCGTGTGCAAAGCTGGTTTGACATTCCACACCACCATATACCCGACAAAGCAGGCCAATACAAACACCGTGAAGTGCGACAAAAAGGCCGGCGGCGCACTGGCACCAATCAGCCAGAACAGCGCTGCGGCCACACCAAACATGATGGCCAGCTTGCTGCCGGCCATAGGCTCACCGGCGTCGCCGTGGCCATGGGCCTTTTTGGCTGCTGGTGCAGCCGCCTTGGCCGGTGCTGCTGCAGGTGCAGCCGCCTGCTTGGGCGCAGGTGCGGGCCAGGTGATGGCGCCTCCCTTGGTCACCGTCAGACCGCGAATGGCATCGTCTTCCATGTTGACATCAATGATGCCGTCTTTGGTCTTGCACAGCTCTTCGGTCAGGCGAAACAGGTTGGTGGCATACAGCGTCGACGACTGCTTGGCCAAACGCGAGGCCAGATCGGTGTAGCCGACGATGGTCACACCGTGCTTCACCACGGCCTGGCCGGGCTCAGTCAGCTCGCAGTTGCCACCCTGCTCGGCAGCCATGTCCACAATGACACTGCCGGGCTTCATGCTCTTCACCATGTCGGCGGTGATGAGTTTGGGCGCGGGTTTGCCAGGAATCAAAGCTGTGGTGATGATGATGTCGGCCTCTTTGGCCTGCTTGGCGTACATCTCGCGCTGGGCCTGCTGGAAGCCCTCGCTCATCACCTTGGCGTAACCGCCTCCACCTGATCCTTCTTCCACGTAATCGACTTTCACAAACTCGCCACCCAGCGACACGACCTGATCGGCCACTTCGGCACGCGTGTCATTGGCACGAACAATGGCACCCAGGCTGGCCGCAGTGCCAATGGCCGCCAAGCCCGCCACGCCAGCGCCTGCAATAAACACCTTGGCGGGCGGCACCTTGCCCGCAGCCGTGATCTGGCCGTTGAAGAAACGACCAAAGGCGTTGGCAGCTTCAATCACCGCGCGGTAACCACTTACACCGGCCATGGAAGTCAAGGCATCCATCTTCTGGGCGCGGCTCAGTGTGCGCGGCAACGCGTCAATCGCCAGCACCGTGGCCTTCTTGGCGGCGAGCTGCTGCATCAACTCCGGGTTCTGTGCTGGCCATATAAAACTGATGAGGGCGCCGCCTTCGCGCAGCAGGCCGACCTCTTGAGCATTGGGACCCCGCACCTTGAAAACAATGTCGGCGCCAGACCACAGGGCTTGGGCGTCGGGCACGATGGTGGCCCCGGCGTCACGATAACTTTCGTCGGAAAAGTTGGCCGCATCTCCTGCGCCGCTCTGCACTGCCACGGAAAACCCGAGCTTGACCAGTTTGGCCACCACCTCAGGCACGGTAGCAACACGCTTCTCTAAGGGGAAAACTTCAGTTGGCACCCCAATGCATTGGGCCAATTTGGCGGATTCAACCGATGGGGCTTCGGCGGCAGTACCAGCTTGCATGAAACGACTCCTTCTATGATTTATCGTCGGCTACGCTCAGGCAGCGTGCCCGAGACAATCGCGCGAGCTTACATCAGTTTTCGCGCAAGTTTGCAGCCTGTCTCCCTGTCAGTTGACACAGATCAAAACTTCGCAAGCCGCCCCTACCGGCGTGAAGACCTCGTCTTCCCGGATAATCCTGCCATGATCCAACGATGGAAACCCAGCACCACAGTCGCGGCAATCATTGAGCAAAACGGTCTGTTTATGCTGGTGGAAGAACACACGCCCGAAGGCTTGCGGCTCAACAACCCGGCCGGCCACCTCGACGAGGGCGAAAGTCTGGTGCACGGCTGCGCCCGCGAAGCACTCGAGGAAACCAAGCACCTGTTTACGCCAGAGTCCCTGGTGGGGGTCTATCTGTCGCGCTTCCAGCGGGACGCCTGCGCCCCCCACGCGGCCGAGGACATCACTTATTTGCGCTTTGCCTTTGCGGGCCGTCTTGGCGCGTTGCAAAGTGGGCGCCAGCTCGACACCGGCATTGTCCGCACCCTCTGGCTCAGTCCAGATGACATTCGCGCGAGCGCTGAGCGCCACCGCAGCCCCCTGGTCCTGCAATGCATGGAAGACTACCTGTCAGGCCAGCGCTTCCCGCTGGGTCTGATACACACCGACGCCAGCGTGACCCGGATGTCAACGCTGCCCCACACGCTGTGAGCACCGTGACGCTACGCCAGCGAGTTGTGGTGGGTTTGAGCGGCGGGGTCGACTCTGCTGTCACGGCCTGGCTGCTCAAGCAACAGGGCCACGAGGTTCTGGGCATCTTCATGAAAAATTGGGAAGATGACGACAACAGCGCCTACTGCTCATCCAACGAAGACTTTGTCGATGCTGCCGCCGTGGCGGATGTGATCGGTATAGAGATCGAACACGTCAACTTTGCAGCAGACTACAAAGACCGGGTATTTGCCGACTTTTTGCATGAGTACCGCAGCGGCCGCACACCCAACCCGGACATTTTGTGCAATGCCGAAATCAAGTTCAAAGCCTTTTTGGACCACGCCATGCGCCTGGGTGCCGACAAAATCGCCACCGGTCACTACGCCCGGGTTCGCTTGAACCCAGCAACTGGCCTGCATGAGTTGCTCAAGGGCCTGGACCCGGCAAAAGACCAAAGCTATTTCTTGCACCGTCTCAATCAGGCACAACTCTCCAAAACCTGGTTTCCAGTGGGCGAGTTTCTCAAAACCGAGGTACGAAGAATCGCTCAGGACATCGGCCTGCCCAACGCCAAGAAGAAAGACTCCACCGGCATCTGTTTCATTGGCGAGCGGCCGTTTCGTGACTTTTTGAACCGGTACATTGCCAAAGAGCCCGGCCCGATCAAAAACGACAAGGGTCAGACCGTCGCGCAACACCTTGGACTGAGTTTTTACACTTTGGGGCAGCGTCAGGGCTTGGGCATTGGCGGACTCAAGGCCAAAGGGGCGCAACGCGGCGGCGGCGAACACGCGCCGTGGTTTGTGGCTCGCAAGGACATGAGCAGCAACACCTTGTGGGTGGTGCAAGGTCATAACCACCCCTGGCTGCAATCCCTGCACTTACAGGCCCAGCAGGCCAGTTGGGTGGCTGGCCACGCACCCGCGCCACGCACCCTAGCGGCGAAAACAAGATACCGCCAAGCCGACGCAGAGTGCGTTTTGCAAGATGTGGACGACAGCCACTTCGCACTGGGTTTCACCCAGGCGCAATGGGCCGTGACCCCGGGTCAGTCGGCTGTTTTGTACGACGGTGATATCTGCCTGGGTGGCGGCATCATCACCGACACGCAAGCCGCTGAAGAATCCAAAAACAATAGCAACCCACCCAATCAGAAAAACGGTTAGCGGCTATTTTGGCTTGAATCCCCTCAGCCCATGCGGGCCAACAAATCTTCCATGTCTTTGAGCATGGTTTCCACGCTACTGGCCTGGTCGTGCTCGGGTGACATGCACTGACCCAGTTCCTGCTCCATGAAACACATGGTCATGCGCAGGTAGGTGCTGTCCAACGCCTTGCGAACCGCAGAAAACTGTTGGCCAATTTTCTGGCAACTTTCACCCTCCTCGAGCATGCGCTGCACGCCACGAAGCTGCCCCTCCGCCCGTCGCAAGCGATTGAGCAGCTCATTGCGAGCCACTTCATTGGTCAAGGTCGTCATGGCATCGTCTTCTGCTTGAGAATCGCACTGCTTGGCCCCACTGGCGCCGGGCGCGGGTGGGCATCCATCCGGATTACCGGGCGCAGCCCACAGCACTTTCAGGCACACCCAGCTTTTTCAGGATGATGCTCAAGGGGCAAAAGTTGGTGAAACCTGACTGAAACAAGTTGGCACCCACAAAGGCGGTGAAAGCCAGCGCCCACTTACTGACGAACAGCGGGCTGCCCTCCACACCTAGCGCGAGCGAGAGCATGACAAAAAAGCCGGCGAAAACAAAAATATAACGTTGCACTGTCATTTCATAACTCCATTTCAAAAAATTATTTATTTAACCGATTGATGCCCAAAAGACCCATGATGTACTTCTCGTAGATGGGCTCAGATGTGCCCTTTTTAAGCTTGCGCATGAAGTATTTTTCGTAGGCAATTTTGGCCAGGTGCACCCACTTGCCTTTCTTGAACCAATTTACATTGCGCGGGGGGATCTGAGGTAAAGCCACAAAAGCGGCGCCCGTGTCACCCATGTCGGCCAGGCAGACGGCATTCCAGGTGCCCTTGGCAACGGCTGACTTGCCTACCAACTCATCGGCAAGATTGTGGCAAATGGCCGTCATCATGCTCTCGATCATGTAACCAGTTTTCGGCGTGCCGGTGGCCACCGGCGTCACCTCAACGGGCGGAATCGCAACGCATACACCAGCTGAGAAGATGTTGCGATACGCCTTGCTGCGCTGGAATTCATCGATCAGGACCATGCCGCGCGGATTGCACAGCTTGGGCACCGCAGCCACCGCATCCACACCCTTGAAAGCCGGCAGCATCATGGACAACTTGAAGCCGACTTCGTGGTCTTTCAACGGGTTCCCCTGGTCGTCGAGTTGCGTCACAAACATCTTGCCCTCTTCAACCCGGGTGGTTTTGGCGTTGGTGATCCACTTCATGTCACGCCCACGCAGTTCGGACTCCAGCATCGATTTGCTGTCACCCACACCGCCCAGACCCAGGTGCCCAATGTAGGGCTCGGACGTCACAAAGGTCATGGGGACTTTGTGCCGCAATTTACGACGGCGCAAATCAGTGTCCAGAATAAAGGCGAACTCGTACGCTGGACCAAAACAACTCGCGCCGGGCATGGCGCCAATCACCAACGGACCCGGGTTCTCCAGAAATTTTTGGTAGTCTGCAAAAAAGGCCTGCGCGTGGTCGATGTGACAAATCGAGTGGGTCATGCCACCACCGCCCGAGGCGACGGGCCCGGCTCCCGCCACTTCATCAAATGCCAGTTTGGGGCCAGTAGCAATCACCAGATAGTCGTAATCCAGCGTTTCCCCGTCCACCAGTGTGAGTTTGTTGGCATCGGCGTCAATGACCGTTACCGCCTTGGCAATGAACCCGATCTTTTTACGGGTCAGGTAGGGTGCAATCGGCAGCGTGACGGCTTCGCGGTCGCGCCAACCCACAGCAACCCACGGGTTACTGGGCACAAATTGAAAATAGTCCGTGGTGTTGACGACCGTGATGCGATGCTCCGGGGGAAGCATTTCACGCAGTTCATAGGCTGCAGGCATACCACCGATGCCTGCTCCCATGATGACGATATGAGCCATGTTGTCTCCTGATGTTATGAAAGATGACCGACAGAAACAGCCGCGTCTGTGTGCGGCTTGATACGGCGCCAGTACAGCGCGTAATACAGTACCGGAATGACCACCAAGGTGAGTACGGTGGATACCAAAATACCAAAAATCAGCGAGATCGCCAGACCATTGAAGATTGGATCATCCAAAATAAAGAAGGCACCGATCATGGCCGCCAAACCGGTCAGGGCGATGGGTTGGGCACGCACTGCGGCCGATTGAACAACCGCGTCTTTGAAGTCCACTCCTTGAGAGATCTGCAGCTCAATGAAGTCCACCAGCAAAATCGAATTGCGCACGATGATGCCTGCCAGCGCAATCATGCCAATCATGGACGTGGCGGTGAACTGCGCTCCCAGCAAAGCATGACCGGGCATGACACCGATGATGGTCAGTGGAATCGGTGCCATGATCACCAGCGGCGTCAAATAACTTTTGAACTGTGCCACCACCAGCAGGTAAATCAGAATCAAGCCGACGCCGTACGCTGCACCCATGTCACGGAAAGTTTCATAGGTGATCTGCCACTCGCCATCCCACTTGATGGAATACTGCCGATACGGGTCCGACGGCTGGTTAATCCAGTATTCACCGAGTTCACCGGTGCCGGGCAGCGCCGCCTCAGCCAAGTGTGTACGAATATCAAACAGCCCATACAAAGGGGAATCAAGCTTGCCTGACATGTCTCCGTACACATAACTCACAGCCTGCAAATCCTTGGTGAACAAGGGTTTGTCAATGATGCCGTATTCCACCTGAACCAACTCGGACAGGGGCACCAACTTGCCATTGGCAGCACGCATGGGCAGCGCCAAAATCGCCTCCAGACCGACCTGGTCTGCCAAAGGCAACTGCAGGCGCACGGGCACCGGGTATTTGGTCTGCTCATCATGCAAGAAGGCGACATCGGAGCCCGACAGGGCCATCGCTGCCGTTTGGGCAATGGCCGCCACCGGTATCCCCAGGGACTCAGCGCGCTGACGCTGCACCCGCAGATAAGCGCGCGGCGCGTTCGCCTGCAGCGAGGTGTCCACACCCACAATGTCTGGCGTTTTGGTAAAGGCCTGCGCAATGCGCGCAGCCAACTGCTGACGACCCGCTTCATCTGGGCCATACACCTCTGCCACCAACGGCGACATCACCGGAGGGCCGGGTGGCACCTCGACCACTTTGATGCGCGCGCGATGGCGCTGACCGATATTTTCCAACTCGGGGCGCAAACGCTGTGCAATGGCGTGACTTTGGTCGTCGCGATGATGCTTGTCGACCAGGTTCACCTGCAAATCGCCCTGCTCGGCATCCGCTCGCAAGTAGTACTGGCGCACCAGCCCGTTGAAAGTGATCGGCGACGCCGTGCCAGCATAGGCCTGCAGGTTGAGCACCTCGGGCTGTTTGGACAAGTACGCCCCCAGCTCGTGCAACACGGCTGCGGTGTTTTCAAGGGGCGTGCCACTGGGCATTTCAACCACCACCTGGAACTCGCTCTTGTTGTCAAACGGCAGCATCTTCAAAACCACCCATTGCACCAGGGTCAAGCCCACCGACAACAGCAGTGCCACCACAATGCCGATCAATAAGAGCCAACGCTTGCGGGCACTCTCCAGAAACGGTGTCAGCACCCGTGCAAACAGCCTTTGCAGCTTGGAGCTCATCCCGGAGGCCTTCTCCGGCGTGTGTGCTGCATCATGCTGGCGCATCAATTTGAGTGCCAGCCAGGGCGTGATGGTGAAAGCGATGCCCAAAGAAATCGCCATGCCCAAGCTGGCATTGATCGGGATGGGGCTCATGTACGGCCCCATGAGTCCACTGACAAAAGCCATCGGCAACAAGGCCGCAATCACCGTCAGGGTGGCCAAAATGGTCGGCCCGCCCACCTCGTCCACAGCAACCGGAATGATCTGGCGCAGGGTATCGTGGGGCCTGAGCTGCTGGTGCCGGTGTATGTTCTCCACCACCACAATCGCGTCATCAACCAAAATACCGATCGAAAAAATCAGCGCAAACAGCGACACCCGGTTTAAAGTGAAGCCCCAGGCCCAGGACGCAAACAAGGTGGCCATCAGCGTCAAAATGACTGCAGCGCCGACAATCACCGCCTCGCGGCGACCCAGGGCAAAACCCACCAGCAAAATCACCGAACCCGTGGCAAAAGCCAGCTTCTGAATCAGCTTATTGGCTTTTTCTGCGGCAGTTTCACCGTAATCACGGGTGATGGTGGTTTGAATATCGGCGGGAATCACCGAATTGCTCAACTCAGCAATACGGGCGCGTACCGCACTCGACACATCCACCGCGTTGGTCCCAGGTTTCTTGGTGACAGTCAGCGTCAATGCCGGATAAACACCGCCCGCCTCGCCAGCGGAAGGAGCCACTGCCATGCCCGGGCCAGATGCACCCGCCCCTGGCGTGAACCAGACGTAGCGCAAGGGTTGCTGCGCGCCGGTCTCAATGCGCGCGACCTCCCGCAAAAAAACCGGCGCGCCTTTGCTGACACCGACCACCAGGTCACCCACATCTTCAGCCGAGCGCAAAAACTCGCCGGTTTCCACCCGCAACATTTGCCCCTGGGTGCCACTTGTATCAAACACCACGCCCGCAGGCATACTGACATTGGCACCGGCCAACATGTTTTTGAGCGATAACAGGTCAACCCCGCGCTCACGCAGGCGAGCCGGATCAAGCCAGACATGCACGGCACGGCCCGGGCCGCCAATGGTCTGCACTTCACGGGTGCCGGGCACACGCTTGATTTCGGCCTCCATCGTGTGTGCAATGCGTTCCAGGTCCGCTGCAGCCGTCTCGCCCCGACTCCACATCGTCACCGCCAGAACCGGAACGTCATCAATCCCTTTGGGTTTGACAATCGGGCTCAAGGTGCCCAGGTCGCGCGGCAGCCAGTCCTGGTTTGCATTGAGCACATCGTACAAACGCACCAGCGCCTCGGTGCGTGGCACACCCACCTTGAACTGCACCGTCATCAGTGCCATGCCAGGCCGGGCCACGGAATAGGTGTGCTCAATGTCGGCTATTTGACTCAGCACCTGCTCCGCCGGACGCGCCACCATATTCTGCACATCGACACTGCTGGCACCCGGAAACGGAATCAGCACGTTGGCCATGGTGACGTTGATCTGCGGTTCCTCTTCGCGCGGTGTCACCAGCACAGAGAACAAGCCCAGCAACAAGGCCAGCAGCGCCAGCAAGGGCGTGATGGTGTTGAGCTTGAACGCCCGGGCCAGTTGCCCAGACACCCCCAGCTTCGGATGTTTATGCATACTCATCTCACTGCGCAGCTGCAGGCGCCGGGGCGGCGACCTGTGCCCCCTTCAAACCTGCATTGACCGGGTTCAGCGCAACGCGGTCGGCTTCAGTCAGCCCCGCCAGCACTTCCACGCCCTGGCTGCCATGATCCGCACCCAGACGCACCGCCTTCAACGCAAAGCCCTGGCCCACCACCACATACACGGCCGTCAATTCACCGCGGCGCAACACGGCCGCACCCGGCACCACCAAGCGCCGGTCCTGACCTGCCGCAAACCGGACACGAATCTGTTGGCCCGGGGTGAGCCCCTGCGCTGATTGCACCGGCAGATCAAGCCGCCACTCAATGGTTTGCGACACCGGATCAGCACTCGGGAGTTGCTGCGTCAGCGTCGGACGAACCCACTGCTGTGCGCCATCGGCAGTCGGCACCTGAACTTCAACCGTCATGCCACCCGATAGGGACTTGGATCGTGACACCGGAACCTGCACCACTGCACGCAGGGGCGATGGTGCATACAAGCTCAGCAAAGGCTTGCCTGGCAGCGCCAGGTCACCCACCTCGGCTTCGGTCTGCCAAACCCAGGCATCAAACGGTGCTGTCACACGCGTAAATCCTTGCGACAGGCCGGCCTGCTTCATGGAAGCGTTGGCCTGGTCGCGTGCAGCCTGGGCCGATTTGAGTTGGGCCTGAGCTGAATCCAGCGCCGCCATGCTCACAAAACCTTGGGCACGCAAATCGCGCGTGCGGTCAAAACTGGCTTGGGCGTTGCTCAATTCAGCCTGCGCCTGGGCCACCTGCGCCTGACCGCGCTGCACCCCAGTTTGCGCTTCGCGATCATCCACCGTGGCCAGCAATTGCCCCGCGCGCACTTTGTCGCCGGCTTTGACCAAGAGGGCGGTCAGCCGGCCGGACACTTGTGCCGACACCGTGCTTTGCTTGACCGGGTGCACCACCCCATCCATCTCAAAACCATGCCCCACCGCTTTGATCTGAACCGGAACAACGGGCACCTGAACACGGCCTTGAGCCAACGCGAATGAAGTCGAAAACAGTGCGGCCAGCAGCGTCAGGCTGAGCCGGCAAGTGGCACCGTGGATCGATTATATTAGAAGACCGCCTTTCGGCACGAATCTCCGAAGAAAGACCTCACTTCAACTCGCAAAACCGCTCTGCACTGGCGCAGGCATGACTCAAAACGGAATATCGTCGTCCATGTCATCAAAGCTACTGGCGGGTCGCGCAGCTGGCGCAGGTGCCGGGCGCGCAGCCGGGGCACTGGGGCGGGCCGCGGCTGGAGCTGGCCGGGAATACCCCCCACCTTCATCGTCGGCACTGGGCTCACCTCTGCCTTCGCGTCCACCCAGCAGTTGCATCTCATTGGCGATGATGTCGGTGGCGTATTTCTCAATGCCATCCTTGTCGGTGTACTTTCGCGTCTTGATGCGGCCTTCGACATAAACCGGGTTGCCCTTTTTCAGATATTGGCTGGCAATTTCAGCCAGACGACCAAAAAATGTCACCCGGTGCCACTCGGTCTCTTCCACCATTTCACCGGTTTTGCCTTTGTAACGACTGCTGGTGGCGATGGTGATGTTGGCCACCGGGTCGCCGCTGGGCAAATAACGCACCTCGGGGTCGCGGCCCAGGTTGCCAACAAGAATGACTTTATTTACAGAGGCCATGGTGATCCTAAATTGCAAACGATCACTTTATCAGGCTTTGGCAGGGGGCAAAGAGCTGACCGACGCGGGCGCCTGCATCGGCCAGGCGACCAGCAACCACAAAATCATCAAAGCAGCACACCCGGCAAACAGAACACTGGCTCCACCATGCTTCATGACCCACCCGCCCACCATGCCACCGGCAAAAAAACCCAGCGATTGCAATGTGTTGTACACCCCGATGGCCGCGCCCCGCGCCCGCGGCGGCGCCAGACGCGACACCATGCTGGGCTGACTGGCTTCAAGCACATTGAAACCATAAAAAAACACAAACAACAAAGCACCCACCCCCATCAATCCGGGCGCGGACCCCACCTCAAGCCACAGACCGATCTCTACCAGAGCCAAGAGTCCGATCGACGTTAAGAACACGGCGCGCAAGTAGCCGCGCTTTTCCAGCTGAAACAAGCTGCCGCCCATCACCACAAAAGAGCCGAGAACCGCCGGCAGGTAGACCTGCCAATGGTGATCGCGTGCCAGCCCCGCCTGCACCAGCATGGCCGGCAGAGCCAGCCACATCGCCAGTTGCACCGCGTGCAACACAAACACGCCAAAGTTCAGCCGCAGCAGCGCGCTGGAGTGCAGCACATCCGCCAGGCGGCCACGGGGCTGATTCTTGTGCTCCAGCGGTTCTGGCGGAACCCACCAGATCACGGCAGCCACGCCCAAAACAGCCAGCAGCGCCGTCAAGCCAAAAATACCCACCAGCCCGATCCAGCCGGCCAACACGGGCGCGGCCACCAGCGACAGCGCAAACATCAAACCAATGCTGCCACCCACCAGCGCCATCGATTTGGTGCGCACCGCGTCACGCGTCTGGTCGGCCAGCAAGGCCGTCACCGCAGCCGATACCGCACCCGCACCCTGCACCGCACGCCCGATCGCCAACCACGTCAAGGTGGGCGCCAACGCCGCCACCAGGCTGCCCGCAGCAAACAGCAGCAAGCCAAAAACAATCACCGGCTTGCGGCCCAGCCGGTCAGAGGCCAGCCCGTAGGCAAACTGCAACAGGGCCTGTGTCAGGCCATAGATCCCCATGGTCAAACCGATCATGGCTGCGTCATCACCTCCCGGGTAACGCGCCGCCTCGATGGCAAAAACCGGCAGAATCAAAAACAGCCCCAGCATGCGCAACCCGAAGATCGAGGCCAGCGACAAGCTGGCGCGCCATTCAAGTGCCGTCATAACTGTCGAAGAGGAGGCGCTGGCAGAGACCAGAGCAGGGTTCACTTGAGACAAAGAATTTCTCCGAAAACACATCGACAACCCACACCGGGTTGCTGCGGCCGGATTGTCACTGATCAGGCTGGGTGCAGCGCGGTGAGGGTGCTGCGTGGCCAAATTGTGGTTTAGCGGGATAGGGCGCCACACTCAGCCGGGCATCAACCCCAAAGGATTGAACACACGACTTTGAATCGCACCCGGATTGGGCGGCAAAACTCCAGCTTGACTATCATGGTGGGTTTTCCGGTGTATTTTCACCGCCCCTCATTTGTAAGCCGCCCCGCCTTGAACAACCCTACCGACCCCAGCCACACCGCGCGCCCCGCCGATGGCAAATACCTCGCTGCGGCACTGCAGCACCAAACCATCAGCATTCGGGGTGCGCGCACTCACAACCTGAAAAACATTGACCTGGACATCCCGCGTAACCAGTTGGTGGTGATCACCGGTTTGAGCGGCTCAGGCAAGTCCAGCCTGGCGTTTGACACGCTGTACGCCGAAGGCCAGCGGCGCTATGTCGAGAGCCTGTCGACCTACGCGCGCCAGTTTCTGCAGCTGATGGACAAGCCTGATGTGGATGTGATTGAGGGTTTGAGCCCCGCCATTTCGATCGAGCAAAAGGCCACCAGCCACAACCCCCGCTCCACCGTGGGCACCGTGACCGAGATCCACGACTACCTGCGCCTGCTGTTTGCACGCGCTGGCACGCCCTACTGCCCCGAGCACGCTGTGCCACTGCAGTCGCAAACCGTCAGCCAAATGGTGGACGCCGTGCTGGCGCTGCCCGCCGACACCCGACTGATGATCCTGGCTCCGCTGGCGCGCGAGAAAAAGGGCGAGTTTCTGGAGGTGTTTGCCGACATGCAAGCCCAAGGCTATGTGCGTTTTCGCATCAATGGCGTGGCTTACGAGTTTGACCAGTTGCCCGCGTTGAAGAAAACCGAGAAACATGACATTGACGTGGTGATTGACCGCATCAAGGTGCGCCACGCGCCGCTATCCAACACCGTCGCGGCCAGCCCGGTGAATGAGGAAGATGCAGAGATCGACGCGGGCATCCTGGCCGCGCACGCCGACTTCGCTGCCCTCAAACAACGCCTGGCCGAAAGCTTCGAGGCCGCTCTGCGCCTGGCCAATGGGCGCGCCATTGCCATTGAAATGGATAGCACATCACGCAGTGATGACGAGGGCTACAAGCCAAAAGAGCACTTATTCAACGCCAAGTTTGCCTGCCCGGTATGCAGCTACAGCATCTCCGAGCTGGAGCCGCGCCTGTTCTCCTTCAATTCGCCAGTGGGCGCCTGCCCCAGCTGCGATGGACTGGGCCTGCAGGACTTTTTTGATCCGGCACGGGTGGTGGCTTTCCCGACGCTGAGCCTGGCCAGTGGCGCCATCAAGGGTTGGGACCGCCGCAATGCCTACTACTTTGCCATGCTGGAAAGCCTGGCGGCACACTACAAGTTTGACATTGAACTGGCGTTTGAACGCCTGCCGCCATCCGTGCAACAGACCGTTCTTCACGGCTCGGGCGAAGAAGACATCAAGTTCTCTTACGCCATGGACTCTGGCAGCAGTGCGGGCAAGAAGGTCAGCAAAAAACACCCGTTTGAGGGCATCATTCCGAACATGCAGCGGCGCTACCGCGAGACCGACTCGGCGGTGGTGCGTGAAGATCTGGCCCGCTTGCGCAGCACCCAGCCCTGCCCGGACTGCGGCGGCAGTCGCCTGCGCACCGAGGCACGTCACGTCAAAATTGGTGAGGGCGCCCAGGCGCGCGCCATCTTTGAGCTGAGCCACCACACACTGGCCGAATGTTTTGATTACTTCAGCCAACTCCACATGCACGGCGCCAAGGGCGACATTGCGGCCAAGGTGGTGCGCGAGATCAGCCTGCGCCTGAAGTTTCTCAACGATGTGGGCTTGACTTACCTGAGCTTGGACCGCAGCGCCGAAACACTCAGTGGCGGGGAGTCTCAGCGCATTCGCCTGGCCAGCCAGATTGGATCGGGGTTGACGGGGGTCATGTACGTGCTTGACGAGCCCAGCATTGGCCTGCACCAGCGCGACAACGACCGCCTGATCGACACCCTGAAGCACCTGCGCGACATTGGCAACAGCGTGCTGGTGGTGGAACATGACGAAGACATGATGCGCGCCGCCGACCAGATCATTGACCTGGGACCCGGCGCCGGCGTGCACGGCGGGCGTGTCATGGCACAAGGCACATTTGACGAGGTCAAGGCCAACCCGCATTCCCTAACCGGCCAGTACCTGGCCCACACTCTGAAGATTGAGGTACCCGGCCAACGCACTGCCTGGCTGCCATCCGAAGCACCTAAAGTCTTTAACGGCGGCAAACCCAGCCGCTTTGCCCCCAGCCCAGCCGCCATCAAGCGTGCCGCACGCGAAGCCGTGCACCTGTCGACCCAGGGGGACATGCAGGCCCTCAAAGTCATCGGTGCCAAGGGCCACAATCTGAAAAATGTGGATGCGGCGTTTCCGGTGGGCTTGTTCACCTGCGTCACCGGTGTATCGGGCTCGGGCAAATCTACCCTGGTCAACGACACACTTTACAAGGCCGTGGCGCGCACCATTTACCGCGCGCACGACGAACCCTCCGAGCACAGCGCGATCGAGGGCATTGAGTACTTTGACAAGGTCATCAACGTCGACCAGTCGCCGATTGGCCGCACACCGCGCAGCAACCCCGCCACTTATACCGGCCTGTTCACCCCGATACGTGAGCTGATGGCCGAGGTGCCCACGGCGCGCGAACGCGG
>JFJP01037258.1_pt1 | contig 41856 bp, 35 predicted proteins | sample 431651 | NCBI WGS metagenome assembly JFJP01 (sample SAMN02602958, study PRJNA72255) | Microbial mat metagenome, whole genome shotgun sequencing project. | biome: fresh water; feature: sink hole; material: water; isolation source: purple microbial (photo- and chemosynthetic) mats found in...
ATAAACAATTGATATAGTATATAGGGTATATATAATAATATATATAATTTAATATTAAAGATTAATATGTATATTTAAATTATATAATGTATATATATATATTTATATTATATACTATATTATATATTATATTATATATATGTATATATTATATACATACGTATAATATAATATATACATATAATATAATATATAATATAGTATATAATATATTAATAAAAAATAAAATAATAATTTAAATATACATATTAATCTTTAATATTAAATTATATATATTATTATATATACCCTATATACTATATCAATTGTTTATTAAATTATATATATTAAATTATGGTACTTATTTAATATATATAATTACATATATATTTAATATAAAATATAACCTTTATCTCTTTTATCTCTTTTATCTCTTTTATCTCTTTTTTTTTTTTAAAAAAAATTGTAGTTATTATGTATATATATTATATTTAATAATTCCTTCATATTTATTAAATTTTTATATAAATGTTGTTGATATAAATATAAGTTTATGAGGTAGTTTAATATTAATGCATCCGTTAGTTGTAATAATGGCTTATTCAAGCGTTATTTTATATAAAACTATGGGGTACTTGAATTATTTAAAGTTTAAAGATTTTTTTTTCTTTAAAAAAAAAATTAAGCGTTACACTTTATTTTTAGTAGTTTTAGCTTTATTATTAGGTTCTTTATGGTCTCAAGAAGAACTTAATTGAGGTGGGTGATGAAATTGAGACCCTATTGAGCTTGGTTTATTATTTTTTCTAGCCTATGCTCTTTTATCCGTACATAAATATTTTAAATTTAAAAATTTTTTTTTTATTTTTTTTTTATTTTTTTTTTTAGGTATAAGATATGAGTTTTTTAACTCTATACATAATTTTTTGTTTGATGTAACTATACTATCATACAGTTATTTATTTGTCCTTGCAGTGTTTATTGTTAATTGGCTTTATTTTTTAAGTTTAAGAAATGTTAACGCCTATCTTTTTGTTATTTGTATAATTTTTTTTATTGAATATTTAAAAACAATAGAGCTTGAGATTAATGTAAACTACTATATTTATATACTTATATATGTATGACTTATTCAAGTAAGCTATACAAATATTGTGCATAATTTAATTTTTCCTCTACCTATTTTTATGTTATTTTATCTTTATAGTAATAAAAAAATTCATTTTTTTATATTTTTATTCATAATAATAATTTTTTTTTTTAAATCAACATTTTATGAATTATCTATAGATGTAAATATTTTTGATAAATTTATATATTTGAATGAATATATTTACGTTGCTTATAGCTATTGATATAATTACGTAATTATTAGGATTAACTTTTTTTTTTTTAATTTAGGTACATATAATACATATGTAGATGCGTATAATATTTTTTTTTTAGAAAAATTTAATAATCTTTTAGAATACTTACAGCAAAATCTTATTTTTTTAAATTTAAATATATTTTCGGCTGTTGGAGCATATTTACTCGTTAGTTTACTTGCAAGTTTTAGCTTATTAGTACTTTTGTTATAAAAAGTATAAATTTATTTTTAACGAGGTTTAAATAAGCTTTTTTATTTTTTATATTCATAAGTGAATTACAAAAAATATAGATTTCCAATTCAAATTTTATTTTTATTTGAAAAAATTTCGCCTGTAGTTTGGGGTTCTAAAATTACAAGAGCAAACTGCTCTTTTTGTTTTTTACCCGCCAGTACTTTATATCCTTTAGCATTTTTTATAAAAAATGAACTTATGCTAAGTACGTCATATATAGTGGATGCCTCAGGTATTGATTCACAAGCTTTAACCAGGGCTAATAATAAAAATCAAAATGCTTTTTTATTTTTTATTTTTTATTTTTTATTTTTAAAAAAACGTGTTATATTTTGTTTTAATCAAAATAATAAAATTAAGTCTATTGATTCAATTTATCCAAGCGCTAACTGACTAGAGCGAGAATTTTCAGAAATGTTTGGTATTTTTTTTATATCAAAAATTGATGCACGTAATCTTTTACTTGACTATAGCTTAAATGAAAATCCTTTACTTAAAGTTTACCCAAGCGTTGGCTTAAGGGAAGTTAGTTATTCTATTTTATCTGAAGGAGTTACATATTCTTATGTTAGTTCAGTAGAACTATAATTATAGTAAATTTTTTTTAAATTAAGAATGGGTAGTATATTATTAATTTTTTTTATTCAAAATGTATTAATTTTTGGTTTAATTTTTTGAGTACTCACATGATTAACGGAATGATTTTTTCAAAAAAAAAATCATATTGCTAAAGCACAAGTTTATGAATGCGGTTTTAAAGCAATATCAGATATTAATATACAAATTAATTTAAATTTTTCAATGGTTTGCATTTTTTTAATTTTATATGACGTTGAGTTTACATTTTTATTCCCGCTTTTATTTAATTTTTTTTTTATTGATATTTATGGCTATTACATATTTTTTTTTTTTATTTTTTTTATTATACTTTCACTTATTTACGATTTAAATCAAAATGCATTAAATTTATCAATTTAGGTAAAAAGTTTATCTAAGTTTTTTGAAAAAATTTATAAATTGTAAGCTTATTAAATATAAATATTTTTTGTCTAAAAGTATCAAGGTTAAAATGATACCAAAATTTTTTTTTTTAATAAATAAATATTTTTATTTTTTTTTTAGTATACTAAATATTTATAATTTTATAAATACATATATTTTAAAAAAATTATTATATTTTAATTTTAAAAATTTTTTTTTTTATACTTATTTTATTTTAAATTTTACTAGACTACAAGAATTTTTTTCATTAGTATTTTTTACTTTTAAGCTATTTAAAGCATTTTCTAGCGGTTTTTTATTACGTTTATTTTCTATTTTAGAAAAAAAAAATCGTAGAGTAGTAAAAAAACATGTTTCTATTTTAATTTTTTTAAAAATTTTTTTTTTTAAAGTTTTAAAAAAAGGATCTGAGGTATGGTTTATTAATTTTAAAAAAAAGTATATACCTATAATTTATGAATTGGCGCATTGAGCGTTAAAACAACGTATAGTTTGAATTTTTCGTAAATCTTTTGGTACTTATCAATTTAGGCGTGTAAAAGCAATTAAAAAAAGAATTCGGCGCTCGTTATTAAAAAATAAATAAATAATACTTTAATATTTATAATAGCGATTATAAATATTTTATGTTAACTTGAATAAATTTTTTTATTCTTTTTTTTTGAATTTTTTTTTTTTCTATATTTTTTAATTTAAATAACTTTTTTAGCTTACTTTTTAATGCAGAGGTACTTTGAATTATTTTATATACTTTGTCTGTTATATTTAGCTTAGTTACTGATGATATATCTTTATTTTCTTTAACTTTTTTTTTTTTAGGCTTTGCTGCTATAGAATTATCAATTGGCCTTTTACTATTAATTTTAATGAAATTTAACAACCTATCTTTAAATTTTTCAGATAACTATGATTTTAATAGTAAAGGCTTAGGAACATTTTTTTTTAAATCTGCATTAAAAAAAAAAAAATAATATTTATATAATAAACAAGTTTATAGTAATAAAAATAAAAAATTTGTTTATAATTTTATTTAATTTGATTTGTTGCGCTTTCAAAAATCTGAACAAAAAACACAAGTTTCACAAAAAAAACGCTCTATATTAAATAGAGCTGGAATTCTATTTAAATTTCGTGGATCAGCAGCATTTTTTTTTTTACACCAGATACAGTTTGAATTTATTTATTTAAGGTTAATTAAACGAAGAATACGTTTATTATTAAAAAGGCGGGGTCACCGGTATAAAAATCGTAAGATATGGTTAAACTTAAAAGCAAATTTTCCTGTATCTAAAAAGTCTAAAAATTCTAGAATGGGTAAAGGAAATGGCCTACTACTACGTTGAGTAGTTCGACTTAAACCTTTATCTTTATTTTTATCATTCTTTGGTTTTTCATATTATATTTTAGTAAAATTAAAAAAAAAAATTAACCATTTATTAAAGTCTAAGATTTGTCTTGTACATCGACTTAAAAAAATAACTGTATGAGCATCTCCGAAATTTTCAAAGATAGCATCAAGTCAATATTTAGTAGATTAAGATAACTGTAGAAATTGAAATATACTAATAAGGTAATGTATAACTATATTTTTAATGTTAAATTAAATAATAATCGTTTACCTATAAAATACTTACTTTTTTATATATTTTTTTTAAAATATTTTTTAATAAAAAATTCTACTTTTAGTTTTTTTTTTAAATTTAGTACTTTAAGAAAAAATTTAATTGTTATAACTAAAGCACCCTATCGATATAAACTTTCTAAACATCAACTTTGTCTTCAAAAAGCAAAGCTTACGTTTATTTTTGAGTATACTATATTTAAATTTAAAAGTTTAAATATTATTATTTTTTTTAAGTTATTAAATTCTTTAGCTTCCTTTGATTTTTGTTTTTTTCACTTAGATTACTGTAAAATATTACATACTTTTAGTATACAAGAATGATTGAAATAGCTTTTAATCTAAAAAAAAAAAATTTACATCAAGTACTCTTTAAAAAAATTAGTAGTTTTAAAATAATTATTTTAGAAAATTTTTTATTTTTTAGATTTTTTATTTTTTATACAACTTTTTTTTTTAATAATTCATCAAAAGTTTTTCTATTAAATTTTAATTTTTTTTTTATAAATGTTACTGCTATATATTATTTTTTTTTTAAAATTTTATTAAATTTAAACTATTTTTTTTTTGAATTTTAGGATTTTTTTATATTATTTACAGTATTTTAAAAAATTTAAGCTAACTAATATATATTTTAATTTTTTTTTTTTAAAAAAATCGAAAACTTTAAGTTTTTCTATTAAAAAAATTATTAAAAAATTTTTTAAAAAGGATATAATTTTATTTAAATAATTATTATTATTATGTTAAATTTAAACTTTTTATTATTTTCTATTTTTATGTTATTTACTATACTTTTTATATTTATATGAGCCTCATATTTTATTTATTTACGTAATACTGCAAGTAGGTATTTAAATATTTATGATAAAATTACAGTAAAGAAAAAAACGTTTAATAATAGCGTGCCCTTTTTTAATTTTTTTAATTTTTTTAAATTATCGTATGGATACCTTTGTAGTTTTTTTATAGTATTTAAGTCTTTTAATTATACATTTTTTTTTAAACATTTATCGTTTGAACCTCTTACGTTTAATTTTTATTTATTAGTACTTTTTTTTTTTTTTTTTTTAATTTTTATTTTTGAAAAATATTTTTTACAGTTAAAAACTTTAATCTCTGGAATAGACTTTTTTATCGCATTATGAATTTTTTTTATTTTTATACCCTTTGCTTTATTTTCTAATACATTATTAACATTTTTTTTTTTTTTAGAATTAGGCTCTATCTCTACCCTTTACTTAATTATTTCTGCTAAGGATTTTTTTCAATTTGGTTTAAAAAAAGAAGCGACTAGCGCAGTATTTTTTAATAGTATTTTTTTTCAATTTTGAGTATCATTTTTTAGTTCAATTTTATTAGTATATAGTATACTAAATTTTTTTTTTTTATTTGGATCGACGGAATGAGTTTTTTTAAATTTTTTTTTAGATATTTCATTTAATAAATGTGTAGGACTAATAAGATACCAAGCAATATTTTCAATTTATTTATTTATTTTTGCTATTTTAATTAAAATGGGCGTATCTCCATTTTTTTTTTTTAAAATTGAAATTTATAAAGGGCTGCCGTTAATTATATTATTTTTTTATTCAGTTCTTTACTTTTTTATTTTTTTTGTATTAATTTTTTTATTATTTTTTTATTATTTTTTTACTATTATTTTATTTTTAAGTATACTTATATTATTTTTTTTAATAGCTGCAATGCTAGTTTTTATAATAAATTTATTTAATTTACATCTTTTAAAAAATTTTTTTGCAATGAGCTCATTAATTAATTCAATAATGTTTTTTTTTTTAATATTTTCAGTAGCATTATAAATAGTTTAAATTAACTGTAGAACATGTGATTATTTTTTACTGAAAAATACATGACGTCTTATAAAGCTATTAATAATAAAATACTAAATGACTTAATTACTTTTAATTTAAGCTGATTCAAACGTATTGAATTGCTTGAAGTTAACTATAGTAAAAAAAATTTTATAAATTTTTTTATTAAAAGTAAGCCTTTAATTTTTAAAAGTAATTTATCACTTTTTTTTACGAATTTTTTTTTACGAAATGGTTTAACTCTAAAAATTTTACAATATTTTCAGTACGCTTTCACTAAGTTATATAATTCTATTTTTGAAGATGTCGAGAATAAAAAAAAAAATTTTATAAATTTTATTTTTATTTTTAATATGCTTAGTTTAAATATTAATTTTTTTAATATTAATACTTTTTTTTTTTTTATAACTAAACTGCTTACTTATAGCTTTTACTTTAAAGTAGTAGTTTTACCTAAATTTCTAAAAAAAAAATTAAAAATAAAGTATTCAATAGAGCCTACTTTTTTAGAAAAAAAAAAACGGTATAAAACGACTTTAAAAATATTAAGTAATAGCATCGATGGGGATAAATCATTTTTTTTTAAAAATCGACTTTTTAACAGCTTTAAAGATTTAGCATTTAATTCAAAAAAATCAATTTTTTTTTTAGAAAAAAGTAGTACATATTTAAAAATTTTTAAACTTTTAAAAAAAAAAAAAAATTTTAAGTCTAAATAAAATATAAATTATGTTATTAGTATTAGCAGTTAAAACTTTAGTTTTAGGCGGTTGCATGTTACCTATTGCTGCAGGAGCTTTAGGAGTTGGTATTTTATTTGCAGGTTATAATTTAGCAGTTTCTAGAAATCCAGAAGAGGCCGAAACATTATTTAACGGTACTTTAATGGGTTTTGCATTAATTGAAACTTTTATTTTTATGTCATTTGGTGCAGGTATTCTAGTTTACGTTATTTAATCTTAGAGTATAATACACACACATACACACATACACAGTTTTTGCCATTTATCTATTTATTTTTTAAAACAGCTTTTTTATGTGCTTTAGCAATTGTTATTCGCGGAACTTTACCAAGATATCGTTTTGATCAGTTAATTCAACTAACCTGAAAGCATTTAATATTTTTATGGCTAGGATTTTTATTAATAAATTCAGCCGCTTTATTTATTTTTTATTTTTTTTAAATATATATTATTTTGCTTAAATAGCTCAGTGGTAGAGCGCTAGGCTGAAAACCTAGAGGTCGCTGGTTCGATTCTAGTTTTAGGCATTTTGTTAACTATATTCGCTATTTTTAATAGAATACAAGCATTTATAATCTTATTTTTTAAGGAAAATTTTAGTTTTTCAAAGCAAGGTTTTTTTTTTTTATGATTTTTAATCTGCGATAATGATCTTTTTGAAGTTTTTTTCTGTTCTTATGTTGTTAGAACATTCAGTCTAGTAGAGCTTCAACTTGTACTTTTTTATTTTTTTTGTTGAAATATATTATTATACGTTTATTTTGAAATAAGATCTAGTTTTTTAAAAAGAAATTTTTTAATTATTAAAGTTATTTTTTCTAAATTAAAAATATTTAGTTTATCTAATTTATTTTTAGTATTAAAGCAATTTTTTTTTTTTTTAATAAAAAAATTTAAATTTATATTATCTACGATTTTTTTTTTTTTTAATAAAAATTCTAAAAAAGAATTTAATAGTGAAAAAACTAATACTTTTTTATTAAAAAAAAAAAAAATTGAATATTTTTTAAAAAAATATTATAAATCTTAAGGTTATACAAAGCTTATATTAAGCAATGTATACAAAAAGAATTAAAAAATATCAATTTTTTTTTTTTTTTTCGAGGTTACTATTATTACAAAAATTATTTTATAAATATATAAAAATATATGTATCTTATATTAAAAATATTATTATACACGCAGATATGTATACATTTACTTTTTTATTCGATAGCCTTTATATAAATATATATTATAATTTACTTTTATATAAGGATGAAGCAAATTTTTTTTTACCGATTTTTTTTATAAAAACAGATGAAAATTTTTTTAAATTAGATGAACAATGTGCTCTTGAACCGTCAATATTAGAAATTTTAAAAAAAAAAAATACTATAGTAGGCGTAAATAAATTTAAACACATAAAATATTATAGTTATTTATTTAATTTTAAGTTTAAAGAAAATTTTTTAACAAATGCTAAACTTGTTAATAACGTTTATTTATTTTTTAAAAATTTTTTATTTTTTAAGCTTTTTAAAGTTAATAAAAATAATAAAAATTTTTTAGCAATTAATAGTAAAAATTTTAAAAATAAAAAATTTTTTATTTTTAAAAAAATTAAAAAATATAAATTTTTATATTTTAAACAGTTTTATTTTTTAAAATTAAAAAATATAGTAATTGAAAATAATAATAATGTTGATTATATAGCAGATAATCTTAGTATAAATTTTTTATTTAAAGAACATTTAAAAATTTTTTATTTTTTTTTTAAAATAAAAAATTTTTCTTTTTTTAATATGTTTTTTACTATATTTTACTTTTTACCTGCTAGATTAATAGTTAACTATTTAAAATCTCAAATTTATGATACTAGTAAATACTATTTACTAAATTTTAAAAAAAATTATCATACTAATCTATGAACATTATTTTTTATTGAGTATTCTTTTATTTTAAAAAAAAAATTTTTTTTTTTAACATTTTTTTATATTTTTATTACAAAATACTTAGAGTTACTTTGCAATGCTCGTGTTTGTTTACAAGTTAAAAATTGTAGTTTTAATTTAAAAATATTTTCAAGGTTAATATCATGAATAGCGGCAAGAACTAATAGTAAATTTAAAAAATTTAATCGTTTTTTTTATTTTTATGAATTTTTAGAAATTTTAATTTTATCACTTTGAAAACAAGATATTAAATTTTTTGAATTATGACTAGTAAAATTTTTAGAAAAAATTCATTTTAAATATCATAAAAATTTTTTTTTTTTATTAAATAAATTTATAAAAGATTTTTTTAAAATTTTACAGCAAATTTTTTTTATTAAAGGCTTAAAATTTGATATTCGAGGTAAAGTTTCAGTTAGTGGAAATGCAAAAAAAAGACATTATTTAATTATACACGGTAAATTTAGTCTTTCAACTAAATCTAACATAATTAGTTCAACAAAAAATATTGTACCTACACAAACTGGAGTTTTAGGTTTAGAGCTGGTATTAGTATACTAGGCAATGGCCGTGCCATTGCCTAGTATGTACTTTTTTTACCAGGACGTTTATAAATTCTTTGTTTTATAGCACGAAGACCTCGTTTAGTAAATAAATTTAAACTACGAATACTTTGAATAGTGCTTGTTGTAATTTTTTCCTTTAAACGATTATTCGTAATTAAAAAAAGTTTATACTTTGTTAATTTACGTAATTGTAAACCGCTAGGAATTAAAAAAATTTTATGAGAATATCCAAAAAACATTTTAAAACTTTTTTTATTTTTTGTTTTTTTTATTTTATATCCCTTACCAATAAATTTAAATTTTTTAAAAAAAAAAAAATTAAAACTGTAAAAAAAATTTAAAAATATTTTATTTAAAATTTTTTTCTTTTTAAGAAAAAAGCTTAAGCTGCAGAAACTACTAGTCGTGATATCAAGATAGCTATAGGTATTAAATTGATTTGTACTGCCTAGATAATAATCTTTATGTAAACTAATGCAGTTAATTTTTATACCATTTTTTCAAATATATGTATTTATCCCACTATTTAATGAAAGAACTGCTTTAAACATTTATTAACTTTTTTATTAATTTTGAATTTAAAATTAGCCTATTATTATTTATGTATAATGAATAATTTTTAACTAAAATTTTTTTTTTAGAGTTATTATTTATTTTTATATATTTTAAATTGTGCTGTAACGCTATATTTAAATAATTTTTAAGCTTAATTTTATCGTTTATCATGATTTTTTTAAAAAATTTTGAAGTTTACCGCGAATACCATAATATTTTAACATATGTCTAGATGCAGATATTGTTTTTTGAAAACCACGAATTCGGCCGGTAAATAAACAACGATTTTGTTGTTTATTATGTGATGTATTTAATTTTTTAAAAAAAAAATTTTTTAAAAAAAAAATTTTTTTTTGTTGTTGATTTTTATTTTTTACTAAACTATTTAAAATTTTTAAGTTTAATTCATTTTTTAATTCATGTTTTCGTTTTAGCCACTCAAAAAGTAGCTTTTGTCTTTTTTGCGTTTTATTAAAATTCATTACGTTTATCTATCAATTTCACCGAAAACGATATCAATTGTACCTACTAATGCAGCTAAATCAGCTAAAAAATGACCTTTACTAATTTTTGGTAAAACTTGTAAACTATGATAAGCCGGAGATCTAACTTTACAGCGGTATGGTTTATTTGAGTTATCAGAAATAAGCGTTACACCAAATTCACCTTTTGGCGATTCAATAGCTTGGTATGTTCAATTTGAGGATATATTAAAACCTTCACTTCAGTATTTAAAATGGCTAATTAACTTCTCCATGCTTGCATATTCATTTTTTAAAATAGTTTGGTTTTTATGTAGCCCGTTTATGTGCTCTAGAAATTTTAAAGGTTTTATATTAATTTGTTTTTGTTTTTTACTAACAAGCTTAAATATCGATTGATTAATAATATTTATACTTTCTGACATTTCATTCATTCTAATTAAATATCTATCATAAGAATCTCCGTTTTGACCAATAAATGTACGAAAATATATATGATAATAATTAGCATAGGTATCAAACTTATCCATACGTAAGTCTCTTTTTAAACCTGCGGAGCGTGACATTACACCAGTTAAGCCATAGTCAATACATGTTTTATACGATAATGAGCCAATATTTACTAATCGTTGTTTTCAAATTTTATTGTATGTTAATACATTGTGCATTTCATTTAAGGTAATAAAAAAATTATGTGAAAATTCAATTATATCTTCAAGTAGAAAACTAGACATAGCATGAATATTGACACTATTAGGTTTATAAAAGGCTGCATGCATGCGAGCACCGCTAACTCTTTCAAAAAATTCTAAAATTTTTTCTCTTTCTTCAAAAGCTCAAAATACTGAAGACATACTACCAATATCTAAGGCATGGCAAGCAATTGCTAGTAGATGATTTAAAATTCTACTTAGTTCATCAAATATAGTTCTAACCAGTGTATAATGTGCGCTATAGCTAGTTTTACCTAATAAACTTTCAATTGCAAGACAATACGCATGTTCTTGCGCAATAGTAGATAAATAGTCAAATCTATCAAAATAAGGTAAAGACTGAAGATAAATACGATCTTCAATTAATTTTTCGCTACCTCTATGTAATAATCCAATATGAATATCAACTTTTTCAATAATTTCTCCGTTTAACTGAAGAATTAAACGTAGTACACCATGTGCAGCAGGATGTTGCGGCCCAAAGTTTAAGTTAATGGTTTTAATCGTTTTTAAACTAGTATTTTTTGTTAGTGTAATCGGTTTTCAATTTTGGAAGATACTTCTATTCAGAATTTATGTGTTTTTTAACTCAATTTTTTTTTTAGAAAAAATTTTTTCATTATTTTTTTTAATAATTTTAATGTATAGCCTCGGTTTAATCATGCTATTTTCCATTCTTTTTTTTTTTAAAAAAAATGGGTTTAATTCTTTAAATAATTTAAAAAATTTAAATCAAAATTTTTTTTTAAAATTTGTGGTTATTTGTGTTTTATTAATGTTAGCCGGAATACCGCCTTTTTTTGGATTTTTTTTAAAAAGTATATTTTTTTTATTTTTTTTTAAAAAAAGTATTTTTTTTGTTTGTTTATTCTTATTATTAAGTTTAGTATCGATGTATTTTTATTTACAGAATATTAGATTAATTATTAATAATTCAACTAAAAATATTTTTATTAGTTTTGCTGCTAGTCCAGTTTTTTCTTTTAATATTTATTTATTCTTGGAGTGTTCTTTACTAATCATATTATTTGGTTTTTTTTTAATAACTCATTTTTGAGTACTTTTACTTTCTAATTTTTTATAAAATAATTCTTATTTTGTCAACGTTAAATCAAAAAAAAAAAAAACTTATATTTTATTATAATAGAAGTCGTAGCGCAGCTTTATGCGGAGCACCCCAAGTACAAGGAGATGTTATAAAAGTACAAATTGTAACGCCTAAAAAACCTAATTCTGCAAGAAGACCAACAGCTAAAGCATCCTTAACTAATGGCAAATATGTTATTGCTCATATACCTGGAATTGGGCATAATTTACGTAAACATAGCGATGTTTTAATTCGTGGCGGCGGTTCTCGAGATTTGCCTGGTGTTAGACATACTTGTATACGTGGTGTTTATGACTTTATGGGCGTTAAAAATAAAACACGACGAAGATCTATATATGGTTTAAAAAGACCTGACCATAAAATTAAAAAATTAAGACGTAAATTTCGTAAAGCATTTAATTAATTTTTTGAAAGCTGACTATGTAAAAGCACCAACTTCTTTATTAATTTCATGAGCTAGACAAGGATCATTTTGACCTTTAACATTTGGATTAGCTTGTTGTGCAATTGAAATGATGCACGCAACTGTTAGTCGTTATGATTTTGATAGATTTGGTATTATATTTAGAGCAACTCCTAGGCAAGCTGATTTAATTTTAGTTGCCGGTACTTTAACTAATAAAATGGCGCCTGCACTTCGTAGATTATACGAACAAACTGCCGATCCTAAATGGGTTATATCAATGGGAAGCTGTGCTAATGGCGGTGGATATTATTATTATTCATATTCAGTTGTTCGAGGTTGCGATAAAATTATTCCAGTTGACATGTATGTACCAGGGTGTCCGCCATCAGCAGAATCCTTAATGTATGGTGTTTTACAATTACAAAAAAGTTTAATTAAAGAAGCGAATGATGTGAGAGTATAAAAAACAGTTACATTTTTATCCAGAGTCATTTGTACGTAGATTACGGCGACAAAAAAAAAATTTATTTAGAAGGAAACGTATTTCTATTTTTAGATTAAAAACAAAAGGTTTTGGTTTTTTAACGAGTGCTTTTTTAAAAAAAAAAGCAATTTTTTTTTTTAAAAAAAGGCAGCCCTTGTTTTATGCATATAGTATAAATTTTATACAACCAGATGCTTTTTTTAAAAATACAACCAAAGTCCAAACCTTTGTTCCAGTATTAAATTTTTTTTTAGGAAAGTTTAATTTATACTTTAATAATTTTTATATAGAAAGCACATACCCTATTATGATAGTATTCTTTAATAAAATTATTAAATCATTTTTTTTTTTTAAATTTTTTTTTTTTAAATTTTTTTTTTTTAAATTTTTTTTTTTTAAAGTTAAAAAGTTATTATTTTTAAATAAATTTACTTAAAATCTTTTTAAATGAATATAATCCAATAACGCCTACTAGAAGATTTAAAAAAAATATAGATACATATTATATTTCAAAAAAAAATAAAAAATTTAGTAGATATTTAAAAAAAAATGCAGCTAAAAATATACATGGTATAAAATGTTTATTTACTAAAAAAACACCAATAAAAAAAATATTTTTTAAAGTAAATTATAGCTATAGATTACTAGGTAATAAATTTATAGTACTAAATATCTTTAAACTAAAAAATAGTCAGCCCTTTTTTGCTCTAGTAAAAAATAAACTAGGCATTACATCAATAGTGTATTTACCAGATAAAATTTTTTTGGGCTCAATAATTAGATTTTTTTTTAAAAAAATGTTATTTATTAATAATAGGGTAAACGGTTTTTTTTTACCCCTTTTTTTAATTAAAGCTGGTGATATGATTAGTAATATCTTTTTAAATCAATTTACGCAAAAACCTTGAGCAAGATCTGCAGGTGGTTTTTGTAAAGTTCTTTATAAAACATATTGTAATAATTTTTTAGTTATTAAATTACCGTCTGGCTTAGAAAAACGTATACCAGTTAGTTTATTTTGTATTTTAGGCAAATTTTCAAATATTTATCATAAAAAAGAAGTAATAGGCTCTGCAGGATTAAATGTAAAGCTTGGATATAGGCCAAGCGTACGAGGTATTGCAATGAATCCTGTAGACCATCCACATGGTGGACGAACTAATACTATTAAACCTGAAGTTTCGCCGTGGGGGTGAGTTACTAAGTTCAAACATTAATAAAATATAAATTTGTTTTTTAATAAAAGTAGGTATATTTGTCGGTTAACATTATTATATTTTTTTAAAAAAAAACTTTTTTTAGATAAAAAATTAAAAATTTTAAGACGTTCAACAATTGTTTCAGCTAATAATGACTATAACGTGCTTATTTATAATGGTCAAAATTTAAAAAAACTTTTAGTTTTGGAATTTAATATAAATAAAAAAGCGGGACAGTTTACATTTACTAGAAAACCTTATTTTTTTCCTTTAAGAAAAAAAAAAAAATAAAATAACAATTTGGGTCAACGAAGTATGTTTTTATTAGATCGACAGGGTTCTTATCAATTTTGAAATGGAGTTTGAAATTCTCAAAAAAATTATAGTACACTTTTTTCGAATTTTTTTTTTATGGATAATATTATACTAACTTTTTTAAAAGGTAAAAATTCAGTTCATTATTATTTTTTAAAAAAAAATGAAGAGTTAGCTCTACATTTTGAAAAAAACGATTTAGTATACGATGAAACTTTTAATCTTTTAAATAATATTTTTCAAAAAAAAAAAAATTTAAAAAAATATTTTTATTTGTTTGGAACAACTTGAGTTTTTAAATATCAGAGTTGATACATAATATGTATTTCAACATATAAACCTTTAAAAAAAAAAATTTATAAATTTTCAAATTCTGAACAAATTTTAAACTTTTTTGAATTAAAAAAAACTACATTTGAAAAAATATAATAAAATATTAATTTGTATAGCTTTCAAAGAATTAACAACGTTAACTTTGATTTAAAATACAATTTTATAGAATTTTTTTTAAAAAATAATTTTGGAACTAAACATTTTTTTTTAAAAAAAATACGATTAAGATTTGAAGCTTTTAATGATAAAACTTTACTAGAATTAAATACTCCGCAAATAAACGCATTTATTGATTTATTAATTTTAAGGTTTCCACAAAATCTTTTTTTTAAAAACTACTTTTTACTAAATATTATTTTTTTAGATTTTTCATATTCTTATAAGGGTTGAAGACATCTATTAGGTTTACCTGTAAATGGTCAACGTACTTGATCAAATGCAAATTCTTCATATAACTCAAATAAATTATTACGCGATTATAAGTTTAAACTTGGAAAACTTTTTTTTGGTCGAGCTGCAGGCGGTGAGTTACAATTAGTATTAATGTCAGAGTATCTTAACATGCTTTGGCGAAAACAATTTTTTATGGAGTGATCTCACGCGCGAACTATTTTAAAAAAAAGTACTAAAAAAAAAGGTTCAGGGTTTAAATTTGATGTAAATGCTACTGCACATGGTTGAATTGGTAATTTAAAAAAAAATAATCCTAAAATAGGAAAAAAAAAAAAAAAACATTAACCGGTACGGTAGGTTTTGACCCAGGGTTTATGAAAACGTATTTAAACTTTAAAGAACTTTTAAAAAAAAAAAAAAGATAATTTTCGTTAGAATTAAAACTAAAAATAAAAGAAAATCGTTAAACCATTTTTTTTTTTTAACTTATTAAACATACAACTTACTAATTTTTTTTTTATTTGATTTTTTAAAATTATTTTTAATTATATTTATATTTACCAAAATATGCCATTCTTTAATTTCTTTTTTTTCTTTTCTTATAAGTTTACACATTCTTTTTTTTTTTTTAAATGCGTATCATTTAAAAAAAAATATGTATATAGTTTTGATTCTCAACCAATACATTTTTTTAAAGCAGCCAGAAAAGTTACAGTATTTAATAGTTTATCAAGTAATGAGGAAAAATTTAATATCGCGTTTAAAACTTCTTTTAGTAAAAAACCTAGAGCATTTTCAGTTAAAAAAACATTTTTAATGTATAAAAAAAAAAATATTGAAAAGTTTATTTCATTTTTTAAATTTAAATATTTAAAAAGGCGTAATTTATTTAATTTTTTTTTAAATTTTAGAAACTTTTCAACTCTTAATTTAATCACTTTTTTTTCATTAAATTTTTTTAAAGTATTACATAGAATTTTTCCATTTTTTAATTTTTTTTTTTTAAAATTAATGGTTGCGCGAGGATTAGTTTTAGTTAACTTTAAAAAAATAGTAAGTCAATTTCTTAGTTTAAAAGTTGGAGATTTTATATCAGTTTTTTTAATAAAAAATCTTTGGGTTTTAATTACGCATATGCAAGTTCAGCAGTTAAAACATTTAGGAAAAGTAAAAACTAAACTTATTCATTTAGCTAAGGGCGGTAGTGTTAATAATGCTAAAATAAAATCAAGGTATTTTTCTAAATATTTTTTAAGTTTAACATCTTTTTTTAGAAAACAACCAGTTTGGGTTGAAGTAGACTATTTAAGTTTTAGCTTTTTTATTATTAAAAAAAGTCAATATTTAGATTTTGCATTTTATTTTAACCCCTTTTTATATCGTTTACTAGAATATAAGTAATTTAACCTTGAGTATTTACCGTGATAAAAATTTTTGTTCATATATTAAAAACTTACTTAATTAGTTTTCAATATTTTTTAAAAAAAAATATCAAAGTTATTTGAAATATCATATTATTAATAATAATAGCATATCTTTTATACGTTTTATATTTTATTTTTTTTTAAAAAAAATAAAATTATGAGACTAGTTAGCCGTACATAGCTAGTTAATCTAACGGGTAAACTATTACTTAAAAAGTAATTTTTACTGTTTAATAACACTTCTGAGTACTTTAATTTATTAATAATAGCAGTACAAAAATCTAAGCGTTCTAGAGTTTTATCAAAAAAAAAACGTATTTTTTTTTATAAAGAGCAAAAATTAACTAAAAATTTTTTTCATATGAATAAAACTAACTTTTTTAATATTTTTGCGTTATAAACTATTAAGTAACCTATTTAGCATATTTTCAGTAGATAATTTATCAAATTTTCGTTGAGGGCCATACTTTAATTTAAGCATAAATAATCTAGTACTCTACTTTAAAACTTTAAGGGTTGCAATGCATGAAATATTTTCATTATTTGGTTTTTTTACATTTTTAACAATTGCTATCCAACTTTTAAGTGGTATAATGCTTTCCTTTAGCTTAGTTCCGGAGCCGATGTTAATTCCTTTAATTAGGGACGAGGAAGATTTAGAAGATTTATATACAGATGATTTTTTTTGACTTCATGAGCGTGGTGTAGATTTAATTTTTATTTTTTCTTATTTTCACTTATTTAGAAAACTCTATTTAAATATTTTTGAAGTAGAAACAGAAGCGTCATGAAAAAGTGGAGTTTTTGTATTTTTAATTTTTCAAGTTGTTGTTTTTTTAGGTTTAATCTTATGCTGTACGCACTTAAGCGAGATTACCTTAACTATTGCAGCCAATATCTTTCATACTTTTTTTTTATTTAAAGGTAAATTTTATTGATGAATATTTACAGATAAGCAACTAAATACGGATACTTTACTACGTTTAGCATACGCACATTATGTAATTGCATTTTATTTATTTTTTTTAGGTATTTTACACGGTATAGATATGCATTATGATTGAAAAAATGAAGCATTTTTTGACGGTTCTGAATCAGAAATGGTTTGGTGGGACGAAGCGCTTTTAAATGAAATTGGTAGCTATATACTAATTTTAGTATACATAACTATTATTTTTTTAATCTTATTTGAAGAAGTTGAAGCTTTATCATATGAAATTTTTATGTGAGGTGATATCGGTTTAATTGGCGATGTTCGTTATTATGGCGTAGCACCGCATTGATATTTTAGGCCATTTATGGCATGATTAATTGCTTGCCCATTCCATAGAACAGGTATTTTTGGTTTAATATTTTTTTTTTTTGTTTTATATTATCAACCAAATTTACACGGTACAACAGAGCAAAATAACTATGGTAAAAAAATATTACTATTTTTAGCTAGTAAACTAGATAGGGATAATATTTTTAGCACAAGTTATTCCTCTATTGAATCAAATACTTATTTTCAATTTTTTTATTATTTATTTATAGGTTGCGCACTTTATACTACGTCTTTTTTACCTTACGGTAGGTTCTTTAACAGAGTAGGTGGCAACTGGGGCTTTTTAGGTGCATATTTTTTTGTTTTTTTTTATTTAGGTTTTAGAGGTTTTAGGAGATCATTACTATGAGAGTTATTAGTAAATTACTCATACATTATTTCTTCATTTATCATGGGATTATTTAAAATACCAAATGTTTGACTTATTAAAATTTAACTTTTTTTTTATAGATTTTTTTTTTATAGATTTTTTTTTTATATCTACATTTCATTTTTAAACACGTATAAACACGTATAAACACGTATAAATAAATATAAATGAGGTTTCTTAATAAAAACTTGAAATTGCTATTAATTAGTATAACATTAATATCTTTAGCTATATGTATCTATATAAATATGCACTATATACTTAACTTTTCTTTTAGTAATTTAATACTATTTAATAACCCTAGCTTAATTTTAGTACTATTAAGTATTTACTGCTTTAGTATTGCATTAGGTTTTTTATTATTATCATTCTCTGGTTTATACGGAATCTTTTTTTTATGTATTATACCAATTTTTTTTTTTTGAGTTTCGCTTTGCTTTAATTTAAATTTTTTTTTAGTTAAAAATGGTTTACTAACGATTAAGTTATTTAAGTGGTTTAAAATTAACGGTTTACTTGAAGTAAACTTTGAGTTATACATTGATATAATTTCATTTAGCTTTATGTTTTTAACAACATCTATCGCTATATTTGTTATTTTTTTTACATTTTCTTATTTTAGATATGAACCTAACGTAGAGCGTTTGTTACTTTTACTAAATGCTTTTGTATTAAGTATGCTAATACTTGTAATTTCTGGAAATTTAATTATTTTTTTTTTAGGATGAGAATTAATTGGATTAACTTCTTTTTTATTAATTAATTTTTGATTAAGCCGAGTAGGTACTTTAAAGGCGGCTTTTAAAGCGTATTCTTTTAATAAATTAAGCGACGTATCCTTATTTTTTGCAATTATACTTGTATATTATTCATTTAATGAAGTTAACTTTGCTAAATTAAACTCTAGTATATTTTTATATAATGATTTTACTATTAATACGATTATTGAGATTAGAGCAATTGAACTAATTACATTTTTTTTTTTAATAGCTGCGTTTATTAAATCTGCTCAGTTCGGTTTTCATATATGATTACCTGATTCAATGGAAGCCCCAGTCCCGGCGTCAGCCTTAATTCATTCGGCTACTTTAGTTTCTGCCGGTATTTATTTATCTTTACGATTACAGCCTATATTTGAGTTATCATTATATTTTCATACCGTAGTTCCGCTAATTAGCGCATTAACAGCATTTATCGGTGGTTTTAGTGCATTTTTTCAAACTGACTTAAAGCGTATATTAGCGTATTCTACAATTAGCCATTGCGGTTTTTTATTTTTTTTATCTTGTTTTAACTGCATAGAGTATACTATGATATACTTATATATACATGGTTTTTTTAAAGCTAGTTCTTTTTTATGCGTTGGAAATATTATTAGATTTAGTAAAAATTATCAAGATATTAGAAAAATGGGGCTTTATTGAAAGTATTTACCTTATGAGCTTTTTATGCTAGTATTTTGTTTACTAAATTTAAGCGGGCTACCTCTTTTTTTTGGTTTTTTAATTAAACATTTTTTATTCTTATCCTTTGACTATTCAATACTTAGCTTTATTTCTTACAGCTTTATTTTTTTAGCTACTTTTTGCGGTATATTTTATTCATTTAGAATTTTTTATTATATCTTTTTTGATACTAAAAAAGCTTGCAGTTCTATATATTTTAACTACGCGGATGATATAAATATGTCCAATAAATATTCTAATAGTACAATTTCTAGTATTTTATCTATTTTATTATTAGTTATCGCGGCGGTAGGTATATCATTTTTTTTTTTTAGTTGATTATTTATTTTAAAAACTATAACTTTTTCAGAAGTAAGTTTTTACTTTGGTAAACTTGCTATTTTTCAATCGTTTAGTTTTGATATTAGTGTATTATTTAACTTTAAAATTTTAAATACAATAATTTGTGTATTTTTTTTTTTTTTGAATTTTTTTAAATGAAATAAAACCTTTGTAGTCTCATACGAAAATTTTTTTTTTATTATTTTATTTATTTTATGTATGTCTTTTTAACAGTAGTTAACTAATTATGTGAGGTTGTATTTCAGTAGATAGCTTATATCAACCAAATTTTAGTACAGGTTTTTCATCTATGAAATCTGATGTTATTATTCATTTAGCACAATGACAATATTGATGATGATTTTGATTTTCTTTTGTTTGAACATTATATTTTTTTTTTATAAATAGAGCTATAAGAATGCGTGTTTTAAAAATGCGGCCTAAAATTAATACTAGCTATAGGTCCCATGGTAAGTGAGGAGATTTTTTAGCTTGTATTGTTCCTATTATTTGATGTTTAAATATATTAACCAACTCAAGTTTTATATTACGTTTAATGGAATGACAAAATGAATCTAGTTTGTTTACTATTAGAATTCGAGGTAGACAATGATACTGAGTTTACAAATTTGAATTGCGACATGTTATAGATATTATGAGCGCTCCTAAAAATATTGGTACAAATCAATGAGTAATTACTACAGGCGGCTCAATTGAAACAACCGATAATTACTTCTTTGCTTTAAAATTAAGAAGTCAAAATGCATGACTAAAAAACTACTGAGATAATTATGTAAAAAATTATATAAAACATAATAATTTACATACAGATATCTATATAGATACTATAGATTACGATGGTAGAAAACTTCGTAAAGTTAATTCTAAAATTAAAAAATTTAGTAATTTTTCAGATTTTTTTATGGCTAATAGATGCTATATTAATAGCTTTAATACGTTTTTTCCATTTAAAAAAAATTTTAGTGCATCTAGCTTAGAGTTATCTATAGATCCTTCTGTTTATGAAAATTCAGTCGAAACATCTTTAAATAACTTTTTTAACGATATGTTAGATAAAAAGCTTTTTTTTTCAAATAAAAAATTTAAAAATCAAACTACAAAATTAGGTAGTTTTTTTTTGAATAAATTTTCAAGCGCTAAAAAAACTTTTGTTAATTTTTCAAAAAAAAAATTTGATATGCTCGATACAAATCGTTTTCATAAAAAAATAAACGTCAGTAAGCAACCAATTGTTATATCAAAAGCATTTTTAGACCTAGAAAAATCTTCAGCTTGAACTAAAAAAAATTATGATGTTATAAATTTATTTTTTAATAAGGAAAAGTCTTTTATAAAAAAAGTTCCAAATGAGCAAACTTTTTTAGTTTTAAAACAAAAAAGATATAAACGAAAAAAACTTATACCACAAAGAATACGTTTTTTTAAAAATGCAGAAAATTTAAAAGCTGAAAAAATAAAATTTTCTGATAGACCATGCTTTATTTCAAATAGTTTTTTAAAGTCATTAGACTTTGAGCCGACAAAATTATATAGACTATTAAAAAAAAATAAGATTAGACACGAGGATATGCCAGTACAGCTCTCTCGAAGACTGCTTAGAACTAAAAAAACTTTAGTTTTACCCGCCCATGTTAATTTAACTCTAGTTACGAATTCATACGATGTAGTACACTCTTGATTTTTACCAGCATTAGGAGTAAAGATTGATTGTGTACCAGGAAGGTCTACACACCATGTTTTTTATTGCGATAACGTTGGATTTTATTATGGACAATGCGCAGAAATTTGTGGTAGGTATCATCACCATATGCCAATTAGACTATGTGCTTTGCCATTTGAACATTTTGTAATTTGATGGCAACATTTTGGACTAAATAAAATGCTGTATTCTTTTAATAAAAAACGCTTTGAATTAAAACTTTTAAATAAATCATTTTCTTGGTAAATTTAAGCTATATAATGTGGCTTTATACTTTTTTTCTTTAGGGATGTTAACATTCATTAAATGGGGTGTGATCTTAGCTTTGATTTAACGCTAATTAAACGCATAACACATGCAAGTTTAATTTTGATAATATATACATATTTATAATAATTATTATATTATAGTTATTTTCAAAATAGCGTATTGGTGAGTAAAAAATATTTTTTTATTATAAATTATTTTTAGATAATAAGACTTAAAACATAAATATAATTACTAGTATAAGTATAACTAATATTATAAGCATAATAAAGTGATAAAAAAAAAAAAGTCGATTTATAAATAAAAATATTAAGTATTAGATATTGCGTAAGTAATCTATGATGCTTAGCTGATTTGAGAGAAGAATCAGCCACATACGGGTATGAAAAACACCCTATCTTGACAGCAGTGAGGAATTTTGGGCAATGCGCGAAAGCGTGACCCAGCGAATTGATGGTGCAGAAGAAGGCTATGGTAGCTGTAAATGTTGTATTTTAGCGAAAATAATGTTAATTTGCTAGAGGAAAAGCTATGGCCAATACATGTGCCAGCAGCCGCGGTAATACATGAGTAGCAAGCGTTATTCGTCTTAGTTGAGCGTACAGGGTGTTTCGGCAGCTATTAGATAACACAAGATAAGGTTTTATTTATTTATCTAAGTTATAGCTAGAGCTATAATTACGTAGTTTAAACTTGTAATCTAGCGATAAAATGCTATGAGTTTACAGGTATACCCCCTTTTAACATAAATTACGGATTTAAGCTGACGCTTAGGCACGAAGGTATGGGTGACGATAAGGATTAGAGACCCTAGTAGTCCATACAGTAAAAAATGAGTATTTAAATATTAAGCTAACGCATAAATACTCCGCTTGGGCAGTATAGCCGCAAGGTTGAAACTTAACAGAATTGGCGGGAGTTTGTACGAACGGTGAAACATGTGGTTTAATGCGATAATCCACGCAAAACCTTACCAGCGCTAAAATTTTTTAATTAAACTTTATAGTTTAAATTTAAAAAATTTTTGGTACTGCATGGCTGTCGTCAGTTCGTGTTGTGAAGTATAGAGTTTAGTCTTTATAACGAACGTAACCCACAGTTTTGTGGCCGAAGTCAAGTCATTATGATCTCTTTGCGCTGGGCTACACACGTGTTCCAAAGATATAGACAAAAAAAAGCAAAAGTTAAATCTTAAGCATTTTTTAAAAAATATCTCAGTACGGATTATTTTCTGAAACTTGGAAGTATGAAGCAGAAATCGTTAGTAATCGTAGATAAGTAGGTTACGGTGAAACATAAGTCAAGCTCTGTACACACTGCCCATCACGCTCAGAGAGCTAACCAAGCTGCGAAGTTTCTATTCTTTTTTTATTTTATATTTTAGAAAATAACTTAAAAAAAAAAGAGCTGAAGGTTTGTTTAGTTGTTAGAGTGAAGTTGACACAAGGTACTAGTAAGGGAACTTGCTGGTGGAGTATGCTTTAATAGGCTTTTTGTAGTAGTAATAAATAATATTACTAAATAAATAAAATGTACGAGTTTACTATGCTATTTAACTCTTGATTACTTGTTTTTTTAAAAAATTTTTGATTTTTTTTTACTTTTTTTGGTTTATTTTATTTTATTTTTTTTTTACTTTTAAATGAATTTTTATTTGTTTTTCATTTTTTTAATAAGCGCATTATTACTTATACGCAATATTACTCGTTATACTCTAATATTTCTATTTTAAACAAATTTTTATTTATTATATATTTTACTTTTAATTAAAACTTGTTTTTAATTAAACTATGGGTATTTTATTTTTTATTTATTTGAACAGTTTAACGCTATTTAGTACTTTTTCAAAAAAAAAATTGTATATATTAAATAATAGTGCGCAGTTTAATATTGCAAACAAATATTATTTACAATATAAGTTTTTTTTTAATTTTAAAAATATATCTTTTAAAAAAACTAATTTCTTTAAAAAAAAAAATAGTTTAAATATATTTTTTTTAGACAATATGCTAAGTAAATGTTTTGATCAGTTGATAGGCTTTAATTTCTTAGTTGAAAAAAAAAATTTTTTTATGTTTAATTTCTTAATTTTTTTTTTTAATAAAAATTTATTTTTTAATTTACTAGACTTATTCTTTAAAAAAAAAAATTTAAAACATTTATACTTTATATTTATACAGATATTTTTATCATTAATTACTTTAAAAAAAAATAATATTATAAGTATTTCATTCTTAAATTTTTCTAAGTTGTTTGATTTTTTATTTTTTAAAAACATTATTTTTAATAAAAATCAAAAGTATAAATATATCATACCTAACTTTATAAATAATAGTAACAAAATAATATCATATACTAATAATACTTTTAATAAAAAAGTTTCATTAAGCCAGATCAATAAGTATGCGTTACTAAATTCTAATAGTAAACTTGATCTAAAAGCATTAGACATGTCACAATATCTTTTTTTATTAAATAGTTTTTTTTCAAAAAATAAAAAATTTTTTTTTTTACGAAATAATGAAATTTATAATAAAAGTAGGTATTCTAGAAATAGGCAAACGTATAAAACTGGTGTTTTTTGATGTATTTGATTAACTGTTTTAACTGTTATAGGGTTATATTTTTATTTTTATGTTTTTTTAATAAAGTTTACATATTTATGAGTTTTGTTACTAGTATTATTATTATCGTTTTTTTTATATTATTTTAGGTCAAAAATTGAAAAACATATATATTTCTAGGGGAGTAGTTTAATGGTAAAACTTTAGTCTTCAAAACTAATATTGGGGGTTCAAGTCCTCCCTTCCTTGTGATTTGTTTAGTGAAGTTTTTAATAAAAACAGAATACTTATACACTTTTTTATTAAATTTTATTTTTTTACTTTTAGAAGACGGTATAAATATTTTTTCTATAAAATTTTTTGTACGTTTAAACGCAAATTTTTTAAAAAAAAAAATATGGTTAAATACTGTATTTAATAATTTTTATTTTTTAGATTTTTTTTATTTTTTATTTTTTTTTTATTTTTTATATAGTTTTAACATTAAAAAAAATTACTTAAATTATACATTTTATAAAAATAATTTTTTTCGATCTATGCCATTTACTTTTAAAAAAATTAATTTTTTTTTTTTAGGAGAAAGTTTTTTTTTTTTTAAACTTTTTTTAATATCATTTTTTATTCTTATTTTTATTACTTTAACTTTTATGTATATTCAACTTGCTCTAGAAGTTTTACCTTTAGCAAAAATACTTTTTGCATGACTTTCCATATTTTTTTTTTTATATTTATTACTCTCCGGATTTATTTTTTTTTTAAAACGTTATAATTTTAGTAAATTTACTACAATTATCTCCCGTTTTTGAAAACGAAGTTTTAATTTATTTTGACTGTTAGAAGGTTTTATTTTTTTATGCTTTATTTATTTAACATTTAACTCGAGTAGTGAAGTATTATACTTTTATGACTACCAATCGTTATTTAAAACTCATTTATTCTCTTTTAGAATTTTTTTTTTTAAATTATTATTAATAACCGCGGTTATTTTATGTATTTTTTTTTTATTAGGTAGCTATAATTTTTTAAAGCCTAGTATCGTTTCTTTTTATATTTTAATTATTTCTAGTATGGTTTTATATATAACTTGAGTTGAGTTTATACAATTTTTTCATTTTATAAACTTTTGTGATTATTTTACTTGAAATTATAACGCAGATAGCTATGAGTGGGTTTTAGAGAATGAATTTCGTAAAACTAGAATTGTAAATAACTATATACTAGTCTGCGTAGTAGCAAAATTTTGACATTTGATTATAATCGTATTAATTTGATTTTTTAGCGCTAATAGAATACTAGAAAATACGGACTCTCACGAGTATTTATTAAGTGCTAACCTACAAAATTTTATAATTCTTTATTTATTAAATTGAATTTCAATGTATCCCTGATTTAAATATATTTTAAGAAAATACTTAAATATCACATATTTATGGTTTTGTTCTCAATTTCGAGAGCGTTTTTTTACAAATTTTTTTAATGGTTTTTACTCTTTAATGATTTCTTTAGTATAAATGGCCATCAGTATTATTTTTGCTTTAGTGCTATTCTTAACTAAATGCTTTATTGCATATGTAATACATGCCCATACTTATATTTTTTTTAGCTGTATATTTATATGCTTGATATATCTATCAAAATTTTTATTTAGGCTATCGTTAACTATTACTATACTAATAGTTATCTTTTGGTCCTATACATTTTTTTTTTATTTTTCAATTTATTATTTAGACATTTTATTTTTTTTAAACTTGAGTACTTAATTTTTAGCTTGTATAGGCTTACTGTGCTAAATTTAGGTTTTTTTTCTTTAGGTAATTTATTGCTAATAATACTTCTTTATTTAACAAAGCTGAATGATACTAGAAAATATTTTTTTAAAAAATATGCATATACAATTAATCATAAAAGAATCGCGATAAATTATTTTTTTTTTAGTATGTGAACAGGGCTATCTGGTGCGGCATTGGCTACTATGATTAGGCTAGAAATGGCCTATCCTGGTAGTCCATTTTTTAAAGGAGACTCAATTAGATATTTACAAGTAATGACTGCACATGGTTTAATAATGGTATTTTTTGTAGTTGTACCGATCGTGTTTGGCGGGTTCGCAAATTTTTTAATACCTTATCATGTAGGATCTAAAGATGTTGCATTTCCGCGATTGAATAGTATTGGCTTTTGAATACAACCTCTAGGTTTTATATTGGTAGCAAAAATTGCTTTTTTAAGGCCACAGTATTGACATTACTATGATAAAACATCGCTTTTTTTACCAGTTTTAGAAAAAAATAAATATAAAGAAATTTTTAGTCAAGTTGAGGAATACACTCGTTTTCTTTCAACAGATTTTTTAAATAGCGAATCTTCCTTTTATTTATTTTGGCGTAGTCGAAAAAAATTAAACTATGACAATTATAATAACTTTTTTTTTAATCCAATAAGACTATCTTCTTTAAAAGATACTTTTTTATCTCCAGAAAGTGCTTGGTATTTAGCAGATAAGGTCTCTAACGCAAGACGAAGAAAAGTTTTTTTTAGTAAATGCTCTAATCGAACTTTAACGACAAGCGGTTGAACATTTATTACCCCGTTTTCATCAAGTATAAAATTTACTGGATATGGAGCACAAGATATCTTATTAGTTTCTGTTGTTTTAGCTGGTATTAGTACAACAGTATCTTTTACTAACTTATTAATTACTAGAAGAACATTAGTTTCGCCAGGATTAAGAAATCGTAGAGTTTTAATTCCTTTTATTACGATAGCAATTTTATTAACTTTAAGAATGCTAGCAATTGTTACCCCAGTATTAGGTGCTGCCGTTATTATGGTTTTGTTAGACCGACATTGACAAACGTCATTCTTTGATTTTGCATATGGTGGAGATCCAATATTATTTCAGCATCTTTTTTGATTTTTTGGGCATCCAGAGGTATATATATTAATTATACCAACTTTTGGATTTATAAATATTGTGTTACCTTTTAATGCAACTAGGCGAATGGCATCAAAGCATCATATGATTTGAGCTATTTATGTTATGGCATACATGGGTTATGTAGTCTGAGGACATCATATGTATCTTGTTGGACTAGATCATAGAAGTCGAAATATGTATAGTACAATCACTATTATGATTTCACTCCCAGCAACAATTAAATTAGTTAATTGAACTTTAACTTTAGTAAATAATGCGATTAAAGTAGACTTAGCTTTACTTTTTGTTATGTCATATATTTTTTTTTTTTTAACTGGGGGTTTTACAGGCATGTGATTGTCTCATGTTGGCTTAAATATTTCTATGCATGATAGTTTTTATGTTGTTGCTCATTTTCATTTAATGCTCGCTGGTGCAGCAATAACTGGGTGTTTTACAGGCATTTATTATTATTTTTATCCACTATTTGGTATTGGTCATTCAAAAATTTTTGGTAAAATACACTTAATTTATTATACTGGCGGTATATGATTTACTTTTATACCACTTTTTTTTTTAGGTTTTTCAGGTTTACCGCGCAGAATACACGATTTCCCCGCAGTTTTTTTAGGTTGACAAAGCGCAGCAACATGTGGACATTTTTTAACGCTAATTGGCGTTACTTTCTTTTTTTTAGTAGTTATTGATGCATTTTTTGAAAATAGTTTATTTGTTAGTTTAACTCTAGGAATTCCTAGATGACAAAAACGCTTACATTATTATTTTTATAAGTTTAGCTATAATAAACATATAGACTCAACTTTTAAAGGGGTGCCGTCTGCTAATTCTCGAATTTTACTAATAAATAATTATTTTAACGAATATGAATTTTATAATAAAAGGTATTAGTGAGCGTTTTAGGATTTTTTAATATGTTAATATATAACATTATTTTAATGTTAGTTGTTACATTAATTGTGGCAGCAATTACGCTTTTGGAGCGTAAACTTTTAGCATTAGTACAGCGGCGTGTAGGACCAAATTTTGTTGGTTATAAAGGACGTCTGCAGTATTTAGCCGATGCATTAAAATTATTTGTAAAAGGTGTCGTTATACCTGCTGAAGCAAATAAATTTTGATTTTTAGGCGCACCGTCATTAGCGGGGGCGGTATGTTATTCTTTCTGAATTAACTCTGTTTGAGGACCAAGTATGTCAATATTTGACTTAGAGTATAATATCGTTTACGCTAGTATATTGTCAGTATTGTTCGGTTTATGCATTATGCTCGCGGGTTATTTTAGTAAAAATAAATATGCAGTGCTAGCATCAGTTAGATGCGGTGTTTTAATGCTAAATTTAGAAATTTTTTTAGGCTTATTGTTTTTAAATGTTATTTTATTTAATGAATCTTTTTCATTTACCCCAATAGTTGGCCTACAAGAAATATATTGACTATGCCTATTATTTTTTTTATTAGTATCTTCTATTATTTTAGTTTTTTTATTAGAAGTAAATAGGGCGCCATTTGATTTAGCGGAAGCTGAGTCAGAGCTTGTTACTGGTTATAGTACAGAATACGGTGGTTTTTATTTTGCACTATTTTATCTAGGAGAGTATTTTCATTTATTTTTTTTTTCTATAATTATTTCAATTTTTTTTTTAGGTGGTTGAGAAAAACCAATGTTTATTGTTTTTTTTTTAAAAAATTATAATGTTTATTTAATTTAATATTTAAACTAAAGAGTTTAGGTATTTTATGCTAGATTTTTTTTGTAATATTATAGGTTGATTTCCATGGTTAAATTTTTATAGTGAGTGCGCTATTCTTCAAATAGGCCTTATTATTACTTTTTTTTTCTTTAATCAAGCAAAAACATTATTTTACACGATTATTTATATGTTTTTATTATTTATTTGGGTAGGGGTATTTTTAGCTTATTATAACGTAGAATTATTCAGTGGATTTTTATGAGTAGTAGAAGTTTCTATTTTTTTTATTCTTATATTATTTTTATTTTTTTTTAACTTTAGCGGTGAATTACGGCGATCAAAAAATATATTTTTTAAAATACTAGCGTTACTTATAGTATTTTTTTTTTTTTTTTTGATGATTATACTATTTCACTTAATTTACTAAATTTTAATTTTTTTTTTGATGATTTTTATGAGGCATTACACTCCTCTATAATGAATGATATACATGCTCTTTTTTTAAGTTATTATTTTTTTAATGGATTTTTATTATTTATATTTGGTTTCCTTATTTTTTTAGCTTCAGTTATATGTATTAATATTTTAAAAGCCTCTCGTGTTATTATAACGGCGGCTATCGGGCAAACGTTATCAATATATAACTTTTTTAAAGATTTATTAAATTTTGAGTTTTTAAGAAAGCAAAATATGTTTTATCAAAATTTACGTAAACCAGTAACAAGGCTAGTAAAAAAAAATTCTCAAGAATGGTTCAAAAAGAGTCAAGATTAAGTGTAGCGGATAATTGTGGTGTTTGAACTGTTGGTATTTTTCATATTTATCGTGGTTTTAGGCATAAAATTGGCTATATAAATGATTTCGTAAAAGTTTCATTAAAAAAAACTCGGCCGGATAATTGATTAAAAAAGGGTAAAAAATCGCGTGCCTTTATTGTGCGTACAGCATTTAGAAGTTTACGCAAAGATGGGAGTTTTATTAAATTATTTACAAATGATTGTATACTCTTAAAAAAGCGTATGACACCTCGAGGAAGAGAAGTATTAGGTCCAATAACATATGGAATTAGAAAAAAAAAAGTATTAGCATCCTTTATTGGTATTATATAATTTCCTTTTGGAAAGCTATGTTATACTTTTTTAAAAATTATCATCTAGATCTTTATAAAACAAATATCTTATTATATGTTTTAAATTTTAGACTTTTTAATTTTACTGCATATTTATCCACAAAAGTTTCAAGCCATATGAGTATATATTTTTTTCAATTAAGTTCTCTAGTTAGTAAAAATATTATCGTTTTTAATCGTACTTATTTTATTGAGTTAATTTTTAAGCGTTGAGTAGCTATATTTTTTTTTATATTTATATTTTTATTATTTTTTATATAAAGTGTAAATGACCGTTTTTAGTTCTGCTATATATCTACAACTTTTTTTAAAATTAAACTTTTTATTTTTTTCTAGTTTTACAGTATTTATTAGTCTCTTTTATTATTTTTTTACCTATAAAAATCCATCGGCTAAGGTAGCTACTAATTTATATAACCTTAGTTTTAAATTTATAAATATTATATGCTACGGAATTTCTTTTATTTTTTTTTTAATTAGTTTTTATTTTTTTTTTAAATTAGCTGAAGAGTTAAAAATTGAATTTCAATTTCCTAATGCTTTAGCCTATGCATATCAGTACTCATTAATGTTTTTTTCTTATAAATTTGAAATTGATTTATTTGGCTTTATACTATTACTGCTATCTTATATTATTGGTTTTTTATCATTATTAACGCTAGATACTAGATTTAGTAGAATTAACTATAATTTTTTTATTTATTTTAACTATTTTATTCTTTTTGTTTTTTTTTTTGTTATATCAAGCGATATTTTATTATTTTTTTTTTTTTATGAATTATTGCTGTTACCTTCATTTTTTTTTGTTTATTTTATAAGTTATTCTAAAAAAGCTATTCAAGCAAGCTTATACTTTGTAATCTGGACGCAAGTAGGCTCATTATTAGTACTTTTAACAATTTTTTACATAATAAGTATTGCTGATAGTACGTCTTTATTTCTTATTAAACATTGTCCATTTTTATTTAATGAGGCTCTTTTAATCTTTAGTCTATTATTTTTTGGCTTTGGATTTAAAGTACCTATTTGACCATTTCACTATTGACTAACAAAAACACATGTTGAAGCGCCTAGTGGGTTTTCAATTTATTTAAGCGGTTTTTTAGTTAAAAGTGCTCTTTTTGGTTTTTTTAAATTAGGAAACATTCTTCTAATTGAATTACCTACAGAATACTTTGTTTTTATTGCTCTTTTAGGTGCAGTAGATGCATCATTAAAAATGTGAGGTCAATCAGACTTAAAAAAATTAGTAGCATATTGTACTATTCAAGAAATGAACTTAATTTTAATAACTTTTCTTTGAGGAGATTCTTATATTATAGTATGTGGTTTTTTTTTTAGTGCTGTTCACGCTTTTTTGTCTAGCTTAATGTTTTATTTAGTTGATTGTATTTATCGTAGATATCACTCACGTTCTATATTTGTAGTTTCTGGTATTTTTACACTTTTTCCTAATTTAGGCTTTTTTATTTTTTTAATGGTTATTTTTTTTGGTGGATTACCCGGTACAGTTAAGTTCGTCTGTGAATTTTATATATTTAGTACAGTATTATCTTCGTCTTTTATTAGTAGTATATTTTTAATGTTTATACTAAATTTTTTAGGTTTAGTCGGTTTTAGTAAAAGTTGATTTAATGTGTTATTTGGCTTACCAGTTACAAATAACCCTGTAGTTGTTTTAGACATTTCAAAAAAAGAATTTTTTATTTTATTTTTTTCTTTTTTATTTTTATTTTTTTCTACATTTTTTTTCTTTTTTATTTTATAATAAATTTACTTATGTATATGTTAAATTTATTTTTTTTAAAAAAATTTTTTTTTAATTTTTTTCAAAGTGGCTTTTATCTTGATTTTATAATAAAAAAATTTGTTGAGTTTTTTGTTAGATATATATATATATACCTTGGTACTTTTTTTTGTGAAAAATTTATAATTGAGTTTGTTACAAAAAAAACAATTGATAATTTTTTTTTTTCAAATAAATATAACTTTAGCTCAACTTTTTTTTTTGAATCCTTTTTTTCACAAATTATTTTTATTTTATTTTATTTAATCTTTTTTTTAGAATTTTTTTATATTTTAGTATAAAATAAAAATTTGTTGGTATAAAGTACTAAGCGGATGCCTAAAGAATTATAAGTATAAACGTGAATTATACACGAAAACTACGGGGAGGTTATATTTTGACTTATTAAACTACCGATGATCTGTAGAAAAGTATAAAATTAAACGAAATGAAACATCAGAGTAGTTTTTTTAAAAATCAATTGAGAAAACTGAGTAGCGGCGAGCGAAAAGTTTTAGCCTAAAAAAAATAAAATTAAATACTTTGAATAGTATGCCATAGAGGGTGATAGCCCCGTAAAGTAAAAATTGTTGCCAAGGTGGTCCTAAATCGGGCTCATTCCCCGACATTGAAAGTTCGATTCTTTCGGGCGGCTTAAAGTAAAGCTTATACTTAAGCTTGAATATATACACAAATAAAGGCTTATTTTATAATTTTGATAGAGAATAGTACCGCGAGGGAAAGGTGAAAAGAATTTTATAAAAAATTTAAAAGAACCTGAAACTTAGTACTAAATTCAGCTAGGGTGTTTTATTCTAGCGTACCTTTTGTATAATGGGCTAGCGAGTATATTTGTATAGCGAGCTAATTACTTAAAGTAAGGCGTATTGAAAAAGAATTAGTTATACAAATATGACCCGAATCCAAGTGATCTAATCATGGCTAGGTTTTAGGCCGAACTCATAAATGTTGCAAAATTTTGGGATAAGCTGTGATTAGGGGTGAAAGGCTTATCAAACTTGGTGATAGCTGGTTTTCTACGAAATCTATGGAAGTAGAGATGTTTATTTTTTTCTCAAAAGGTAGTGTAATCTTTTTAGAGAGTTATCTTTTTAAAGAATCTGCCAATTTTTGATGAAAGAATAAATAAACAGTCTATGGGCGCAAAGGTCCGTGGACGAGAGGGAAACAGCCCAGACCGATTGCTAAAGTTTTTAAGTTTTACGAAGTAAAAGAAGATTTTTAATTATTTGTTAGGAGGTAGGCTTGGAATCAGCCATCCTTTAAAGAAAGCGTAAAAGCTCACTAATACGGTTAAAAATAATGAAAAATTTTTTTTTTAAAAATTTTCGAAGATTAATAAGATTAGTAAAACACTGAAGCAACGGGTTAAAATAACGGTAGTAGAACGCGCTGTATGTTGTTGAAGATCATCTGTAAAGGTGATTGGAGATATCAGTGTTGATAATGCTAGCATTAGTAACATATGAAATGTTTAAATCATTTCTGTTTGATGTCTAAGGGTTACTTTGTGTAGATAATCTTACAAAGTGTAAACCGTTCTCTAATCTTTAAGCTTACGCTGTTAAGAAATGAGGTTTTTAGATAACCTATATACTACTGTAGTTAGTTAACTATACTAGTTATAGCCGGAAAAATTCTTTAAATTAAACGTACTAACTCTAACACAAGTAGACTAGTCGAGCAGATGACAACAAAAGAGTGAACAATCTTGAAGGAACTCGGCAAAATGACTTTGTAACTTCGGGATAAAAAGGACTTTTAAAATAAAAGTAAAAAAGAAAATAAAGGGTAGCGACTGTTTAATAAAAACACAAGATTCTGCTAAATTTAACTATGAAGTATAGAATCTGACTCCTGCCCGGTGTTGTAACGCGATCAATTTGTGGTTAACGCTATAAATTTTAAGTGCCAATAAACGGCGGCCATAACCTTGATGGTCCAAAGGTAGCAAGATCCCTTGTCGGGTAAGTTCCGACCTGTCGAATGGAGTAACGACTGCCCTACTGTCTCCAAGATTGACTCTGTGAAATTGAATTTCTCGTGAAGATGCGAGAGAGCATAATTAGACGGAAAGACCCTATGCATCTTTACTGAAGTCTAAAATAAAAAATTAAAAAAGAAAACTGAGCTATGTAGGAGAACTTATTCATTAATGAGAAACTACTTTTTTTTTTTTTATTTTTGTTTAAGTAATTAAAAATTTTAGATTGTTAGTTTGACTGGGGCGGTTACCTCCTAAAAAGTAACGGAGGTGTGCATATGGCTTTTTTTTTAAATAAAATTATTTAAAAAAAAAAATATATTTAAAAAGCTTGATTAGTGTACATACAAGTATACTAAGGGTTAACGCCTGCTATAGTGACCCGGTAGTAATATAGTGAATTTATTATCGATCAACGGATAAAAGATACGCTAGGGATAACAGGCTGATGAATTCTGAGAGTCCCTATTAAAGAATTCGTTTGGCACCTCGAGCTGGGTTTAAAACGTCGTGAGACAGTTTGGTCCCTATCTGTTATGCTTTAAAGAAAAATATCAAGTTTTAATGCCAGTACGAGAGGACCGAGCAGAGCCAGCCTATGGTATATTATTTACTAGTATAGTATTGATAAAAAGCTACGCTGGAAAATTTAAGATTTTTTTAAAATCAAAAGAATACTTGATTAATTTTTCTAATAACTTTTAAATAGAATATTTAAATGATAAGTACTTTTTTATAAAAAAACTGCAAAGTTTATAGTAATTAGTGCTTAAATAGTTAACCAACATTTTTTATTCAGGGGTGGTGGCCGAGCGGTTAAGGCGATAGACTGTAAATCTATTGGGAAACCATCGTTGGTTCGAATCCAACCCACCTCATGCCAAACGATTTTGTTTATCTTCAACTATTTAATTTTAAAAAAAAAAAATATATATATAGGCAGTACTTAATAAATTTTTTTTTTATAAAGAAACCTAAAACAATAAAATTTTCTTCTTTACTTTCTTTTTTAATAAAAAAAAAAAATACTTTTTTTTATAATAATATTGATTTTTTTTTTTATAACAATATTTACCTTATATTTTTAAAAAAAACTATTGAACTCTTATATATTTTTAAAAAAGATATAATTTTTTTTACAGATTTTTATTCTGAAAAAATAGCAAATATTAACGTTTTAAATTTTTATTTAAATAAAAAAAATTATATTTTTTTTAAATTGAAAAAATATAATGAATTGCCGCAAAACTTAAATATTCTAAAAAATAACTTTTGTTTTTTTTTTACTAAACAACTAAATATAAAATTTACCGAGTTAAATAACTATATAAATATTTGCCCCTTAGTTAATTATAGTATTACTCCAATAGTATTCAATTTTTTTTTACCGGTTATTATAGATTTTAATTTTTCAATTTTTTTTTATAGATTTTTTTTTTTTAATTTTTTTTCAAAAACGATATAACATTTAATTCTTGAGTATTTACTGATACTACTAGAGACCGCGGTAGCGACTAAAGCAGTTATAACTTTTATTGATTTACATGCAATTACATGAAACTCCATAGATTGGATTTACGGTACTTTACAAAGTATTTTCTCCTATAATTTAGTTTTAAAATCTTATAACTTTTCAAATTGACTTTTCGATAATAATTATTTTTACTGTTATGAGGTTATGATTAGATTAACCTTTGGTCTATACGGTTTTGAATTTTTCATAAATTCAATATTCGATAGCTTTTTAAAGGATTTAATTTTAAAATTAGAGCTTACTGAAGATCAATTTAGGCGTGCTATTGGCCTAATAGATCCAACTATGTTTGCACTTTATCACCCAGGTTCTGGCCATATTTCTAAGAATTTAAACGCAAATTTTATTTTACGTAATTTTACTAAATTTCAGCTATCAATTATAGACTTTATCGAAAAAAACTCTTTAATAGTGCCATTACACTACTGTTTTCAATTATTAATTACTTTTTTTTTTTTATTTATTTTTTTTATTTTTTTTTGTTCTTTTTTTTCAAATAATAAAGAAGAGTTTCAAGCTGATATTGATTACTCTATCGCTAATATGTCGGCCGAAGCTGAAAAAGAGCTTTTTGCTATTGATGATGCAACTTGTCTATTTTTATTATTATTTTTTGTATTTGCATCTTACTTTGGATTTTTTGCAGTAGTAGTTGATGCTAGTTATGTTGAATTTTTAACTTTTTTTGCAGCCATACCTTTTGTAGTTTTAGTACTATTATTAATGCCTTGTAACTTAATTTTCGACTTCGGTTTATTATTTGTTGCGTATTTAAGGGGTGTAGCAAATACTTCTAGTTTTTTTTTTGAATTAATTTATGATTACATTGGTATTGCAGCTTTTTTTACAAGGCTAGCAGTTCAATTTGTTAGATTAATCTTAATGTTTGTTGTTTATTGTATGATGCACGATACAGTAGTACTATTTACTATACCTATGCGAGCTAGCGTTTTTGGTGATTCATTTTGAGATGAATTATGCTCTATAAAACCAACGTTACGTTCAATTTCATTTTTTTTTGTATTAGTATTTCCAGCGAGAATTGGTTACTGAATGTATGAAGTATTGCATACTTTTTTTGTTGTTACAGTTCAATTTTCAGCTTTTTTTACTATTATATTTTGATTATTTTTATTATTTTATACTTTTTTCGTATATGAAGAATATGAGTGCTATTTTAATCATTTAAGAGAAACAACTGAGCGTTTAAATATTGAAATTTTAAAAGTTAAAAAATCAAAAAAAAAGTAATTTTTTTTTTAAAAAAGCAGCCTGTTTATGTAAGTATAATTAATTTTTGCTTGGGGTAGTTATCTGCTTCTACCCTCGTTGTTTATGTAAGTATAATTAATTTTTGCTTGGGGTAGTTATCTGCTTCTACCCTCGTTTTCAAATATAAAAGTTTTAATTTTTTTTTCAAAAAAAAGCAGTCCGTTTATATAGGTATAGTCAACATTCGGTGAGGTAACTATCTCACCGAATGTTGACTATACCTATATAAACGGACTGCTTTTTTTTGAAAAAGAGGATACTTTATTAAGCCCTGTAGTAATAATTGTAGCAAAAGATCCTAGTCTCCTTTTTAATTAAAAATTTCATCGAAAAATCTTTAAGTTGGCTTGAAATAGATATTCAAACTTTTAAAGTTGTATGAGCTACATTCTTTATTTTAAAATTGCAAAATGCGTGGTGATATAACTTTTTTAGCCAATAATTTTAGTTAAGTTTAGTACTTTAAACTATATGGCTTTTTATATTATGAAAGTATTCTATACTAGTTTTTACTAATATAACGTATTTATAATATATACAAATATAATATGTCTGTAATGTACATGAGTATAATCTATTTATAATATATCTGTAATATAGTATTATTTTTATTATTATTTCTAGGACCCAATTTTAAATAAATATCAGTATACTAATCGGTTTTTGTATTTTATTTATCCTTTCCGGATTTTATAGTTTATTTAAAAAATCGGACCCGTTTGAACGTCCTGACTATTTAAATGCTTACTCATTTGATGAGTTTGTTAAGCACTTTCAACACCACATTAAATTGATACGAACTTCAAAAAATATACCTCTAGTACTGCTCTTAGCAACTACGCTAGCTCTAGTAATAATAGTTATACGTCTTTTAAACTGCTTTGTCTTTTTTGCGGCTTTTATAAAATATTGAAAAAAATATATAAACAACGATAACTTAATTATTTTTCCTAGAATTAAATTACGAGTTAATCCTTGTATAACAACTAGCGAATTTTTGTATCAAATATTTTTTGTTATACTAGTGCCGGTGGGTATCGTAGTTTTTATGCTATAGCGTCATTATTGGCTAAAAAAACAAAAATTTCAAAAGAATCTTGAACTAAAAAATATCTATTTTTTTATTAAATGCAACTCTTGGGAGTTCTTTTTGAAATATAGCGGTTAGTTTTATTTTAGCTCATGAAATTATACAAATACTCCAGACTTGTCATAAAAAAAATATATTTTATATATTACGTAGTCGACTAATTATTATTATATACTCAAAACTAAATCTGAGTGTAGCTTTTGTTTCACAATTGCGCGTGTATAACAAACATGGTGAGCGGGTTTTTAACCCTTTTGACCCATAAATGCAAAATTTATCCTTATTAACACTAGTACGTTGTTTTTCAACGGAGCGTGTCCACTACTTTGCATTAACTTTAGATACGAAAAATAAGTAGTATAGCATACTTAGCCTTTTAATGCATAAACCCTTGCCTAACATTAGAGGCTAGCAAATTGATTTTTTAGAAAAGCCAACTTATGCAACAACTAATACTATTTTTAATGGGTATTGACAAGCGACTATGCTTAATGCTGCGCCACAACTTCAACACCTTAACCTTACTGATTATAACATGCGCTGGTTTTATTTTAAAATAGCTACTTTAGAACAATTAACGAAGCTAGGAATAGTTATTAAGCTCGAGGGTAAAAATATTTATATTCCTAATACAAATAGGTTTCTTTATGAACAGCAGCATGCTGCTAAATTTTCAATGGCATCGCTCAAATTCGAAGAAATACTATATGCTAAGCTAAGTCAGCTGGGAGCCGCCGGTAGGCAACAGTTGCGCTTTGAGTTGCAACAAATCCAACATGCTGGCTTGGATACAATGCCGCAAAGTTTACTGCATGTTCTTGAAAAGTGAAACATTTTAGAATTTTATATTAACGACTGGATGCACTAGGTATAATTAACTTAAGCTAACTTGTTAGACCCTTTTATAAGTAAAAATTTATACTTCATCTCAAGAATGCTCTGGACCATCGTTACGATTTATAGAAAATATTTTACTTGAATATATACAAAGTACTGATATAATAAAAATTTTTTTTTTAAAAGAAGACGCTAATTTAGCAGCAAAAATTATTCACACAATTTATTTTTTTACAGAATATAACGCTAAATTTTTTATTGAAGAAAAAAAAATAACTATCGCTAAGCTTTCTCTAAAAGAAATTAACAATCCAGAGTTGACTCAATCTATATTTAATGATTTTACGCAGCGTAAAATCATAATAAGCATTAAGTTATTTAATATGCATTTTAAATATGCTAACACTCATATTCTAGTAGCAGCAGAAAACGACGTAGAAGCGCTATGAAAAATTCAACAACAAGAGCGGATATGACTAGACGCTGGTATACATGTATAATGTAAGCCCTTTACTTGCTTTTTATTTTTTTATTTACTATTTATATTTCTATTTTATATATACATATATACAAATATTTTATATACACATATACTATACTATCTTTTATAAATATATTTTTATTTATATACTATTATATATATATAATTATAATATTTTATTTTACCGCAAAATATAAAATTTTTTTTTTCCTTCAAAACTTAGAAGGAACTACATATTTATATAAAATAATATTTTTAATATCTTTTTATACCGTATTAACTCTTTGAATCAGTAGTAAAATTATTTTATTATATTTTTATTATATAGTTTTCTATTTTATTATATTTGTGACTTATTTACATTTTTCAAAAAAAGAAAATTTCTATAATATATTGATATGTATCACGTCACGGGTTACCATCTAAATTTAGATATTTTATTCTTTCAAAGTTATATTCTAATAAAATGCCACAATTTTATAATCCTAAGACGGTAGCATTTTTAAATATTATAGCGTTTATATTAAATTCTTTATTAGCTAATATTTTGTCAATAATGCTATATATTTTATTTACATAAAGTTGATCCTTAAATTCTAAATTTTTATTTTTATTTTTAAAATTTATTAGTCCTTCAGCTATAAATTCTTCAAGTGATTTAAAAAAAAAATCTTTTGTTTTATAAAAAATTTATCTATTTCTATTAACAATACTACTATGATATATGCAGATTTATTATTTAAATTAAATTCAGTTACTAAATATATATATATATAATTATTTTATTAAAAAATATACTGTCTTCAAGATTATAAAAATTTTCTTTTTTTGAAAATTCGTATAAAATCTGTATATTTTATAATATGTTGGGCTTAAAGGTGTAGCATAGTATTGTCTACCTCGGTTGTCGATAAAGCACGGCAAATAAATATTTTTATTTAAAAAATCTTTATTTAAAGTATGAATAGAATACGTAACTTCAACTTTTTTATCGTTAAATGGTTGATACGTGTATTTGACATTTCTAGTTAAATTTATAACTTTTATTATAAATTCTTCAAAGCTATTACAATTATTATCTATTAATAGTTTTTTTCTTTCTTTTATTAATAAATAGCTTATATTAAATAATTCTTCTGATAAATTAAATTGAACTTGGTTTGCTCTTATTAGACTTTTATAACATATTGATATATCTTCCATTTTACGTTTTTTTCGTTTGCCTTTTCAAATATTTCTAAATGAACTATATAGTTATATTTATTTATTTCAATTACTATGAGTGGCGTAATACTATAATTTACTGGTATGTGACATTTATTAATATTATCTATAATAAGTTCAAAATAGATAATAGTATTTCATATATTGTTTTTAACTGTTCTAATTTGTTTTTTTTTAAAACGTTTAATGTTCGTAAACCGATTAATAGCTTTTTGTGTAGTAGTAGTAGTAGTAGTAGTAGTAGTAGTAGTACTAATAGGTATTATTCTTTTTTAATCCAAAAGATTCACTAATTAAATTTCTTAGATAAATGTTTTCAATATAGTCTGATCTACTAGTTTTGAATATTATATTGGCAGGATCTGCTCTATCATTAGATTTAAATTAAAATAAAAAATCACTATAATTAGCTATCTACAATCGTTAGTATACTTAAATTCAGGAATAAGATCATCTCTCGTGTCATATATTAGATTAATTACTTTATTTTCAAAAATTAAAATTAGACGTTTATATGTTTGTTCAGCAAAACTTTTATGTACAATTTGTAGTGTTTTAGAATATTTCTTATGATTTTTTAATTCAAATTCTATAAAAGTTTTATATTTATTTATATAATGTGATATAAACTTGTTCAAACAAGCTTGGGCAGAGTTAGTTATTATTGTCAATTTTTTCAATAAAAGTTGGTCAAAGTGTGTTTGAGAGAATTAAAAATTCATAATATTTATTTTTAATTTAACGTATGTTTTTATATTTTCGTTAAAAATATTGCCATACTCGGGATTTATATAAACTGTGTCAAGAATTTTTTTAAAGTCTAAATCGTTTAGAATAATGTTATCATCTATTAATAAAATTTTTTCTTTTCTTCTATATTAGAAAGTTTTTGTATTGAGTTTAAAATGGTGTTATTTATTTCTTTTTCATTTAATAGGTCTAATTCATTTTTCATCTGTTTAAAGAATTTATATCCCCAAAAAATTCATTTTTTTGATATTAAAATATTAATTGATAAATCGTCTAATTTTAGATAATGATGTGAAACAGGGGTGTTCCCCAATTTCATTTCTTTCTTCAAGAAAACCAAAATCATATCTTTTGTCAAAAGGTATTAAATCTTTCATTCTAAGATATGGGA
>JFJP01037154.1_pt1 | contig 41844 bp, 29 predicted proteins | sample 431651 | NCBI WGS metagenome assembly JFJP01 (sample SAMN02602958, study PRJNA72255) | Microbial mat metagenome, whole genome shotgun sequencing project. | biome: fresh water; feature: sink hole; material: water; isolation source: purple microbial (photo- and chemosynthetic) mats found in...
ATATTTTGTACTTTTATGGCTCAAATAGTAATCATTGATAAAAACGAATCTTAATAAAGTCCTGATGATACTGTTGCAGGTCATTGTGATTAGCGGATGCACCCGCGATCCCATTGACTCTCCTCCCGAGACACTTCTCGCCTGGACAAAGCCGGTAGACATAGATGGAATGAAGTTCTACCATGAGAGCCTCACCACGACCCCTGACGGCGGATTTTTAGTATCAGGATATACATACCATGAAGATAACAGCCTTACCCACGCCCTGGTCATCAGGTTCTCTTCCGGTGGCAACCGGATGTGGTGGCAACAGTATGACATAGATGGATACAGTAAAATATACGGCGATAATGCCGTTCAGAGGAGCGATGGCTCAATTGTTTTAACAGGGTCATGCTGGGAAGATGGAATGGCCAGTTCTACATTTGTGGCTTTCCTTGACGAAGACGGTAATCTGCTGCGTAAGGTGCTGCGCGAGGTCCCTGCCAACCGTGTCATCACTGACAGGAAGATACTGCTTCCTTCTGACGGCACCATACTCCTGGCCTGCCAATCGGTTAATGATGATGCTCCGACGCTTACCGGCAGGTGTTCGCTTGTCATCGATCAGCTCACAGATGAAGGCGATCTGACCGTTAGCAGGGAGTATGCCAACACCTCTGCCATACTCGAACAGACCTTCATGAACGATGGGGGTGAAATTTTCCTTGCAGGAGCAACTCGTCCGGAAAAAGTACCGGAGAGCCTTGATGATCTCGAAATTCTCTTCCTGCTGATTGACAATGCCGGCAATGAGGTTTACCGTGTATCCGGCGGTACAAATTCGTGGGACTCCGGCCTGTCTGTTGCCCCCTCCTATGACGGTGGATACAGTTTGGCAGGCATGCTCACTTATGAACGCCAGCCGGTGCTATTCCCGGTCAGCCGTAACGGCACTCTCGGAGAACAGGTCCATGCAGCAGATACCATACATACATATGGACTGGTTATCAAGCAGATAAATAATAGCGAATACCTGTTGCTGAACCAGTCACGGACCAGGGTCTATTTCTCGAAACTGAGATCTGACCTTTCGACGGTCTGGACTACCTGGTTTGACAACCCATTCACTTCGGAATTCTATCCGCCTTTTATCAGAGATTTGGTCAGTCTCAATGACGGATCATTCGCCTTCCTCTACTTTAGTGACGAGACAGGATACACAATCAACAGAACGGTGTCGTTCAACTGATGACATCTTCCGTCTTGTCTCCTGCAGTGACAGTGAAGGGCTTTTTGTGCTGACAGAGAACGAACATGTGAGAGAGTACCTGAAGATACAGTACGGCCCGTGCGACAGGCTAAATGGCAATGCATTAAATCATCAAAAACAAACAACTGCAAATAATGAAAAGTCTCCTGCTTTCAATCACGTTATTAAGTTTTATTCTCATGTCAAACGCCCAGTCATTCAACACCTTTCCCGTCACCACCCAGAAGCCGCCGCTGCATGGCAGGCACTGGATGGCTATTACGGGCAAGCCCCTGGCGGCCACTGCCGGGGCTATGATCTTTGATCGCGGCGGCAACGCCGTTGATGCTGCATGCGCCATGCTGGCAGCCACCTGCACCATGTGGGACGTGCTCAGCTGGGGAGGGGAGACCCAGGCTCTAATTTACAATCCAAACACCGGTAAGGTCATTGCCATCAATGCCCTGGGTGTGGCCCCCACAGGTGCAACAGCTGAGTTTTATAAGTCGAAAGGCTTTAAATACCCGCCCGAGTACGGGCCCCTGGCTGCAGTTACACCCGGTACGCCGGGCGGACTGATGACAATGCTTGCCGAATACGGCACCATGAGCCTGAAGGAGGTACTTGCTCCTGCCATGCAGATGGCAGAGGGCTATCCCATTGAAGCCCAGACGGCAAACAACATCGAGAGAAATAAAAAGCGCATCAGCGAGTGGCCTTACTCGGCAAAAGTCTTCCTCCCTCATGCCGGAGAGGAACGCGAGGCTCCGTCGGCAGGCGAGCTTTTTGTTCAGAAGGACCTCCTGGAAACGCTGACGAAACTGGTTGAAGCAGAACAACTGGCCCTTAAAAAGAAGAAATCGAGAAAAGAGGCGATATACGCTGCCTATGAACGCTTTTATAAAGGCGATATCGGAGCTGAGTTCTCAAGGGGCTGCATTGAACAGGGCGGACTAATCACGAAAGAGGACCTTGCCGGGTGGAAGGTGAAGATAGAGGAACCGATGATGACCGAATACAGGGGCATAGAGGTGTATAAGTTGCAACAGTGGACACAGGGGCCGGTGATGCTTCAGGCTCTTAATATCCTTGAAAACTTCAACCTGAAGGAGATGGGCTATAACTCAACCATGTATATCCATACACTCTATCAGGCGATGAACCTGGCATTTGCCGACCGTGACTTTTACTATGGTGATCCGGCTTTTCCGCCGGAAGAACCCATGAAGGGACTTCTCTCAAAGGAGTATGCCAGGGAGCGCAGCAAGCTTATTGATCCTGACCGCAATGACCCCGATATTCGTCCCGGCGATCCATATCCGTTTGAGGAGAAGAGCAATCCGTTTGCTACCCTGCTTAATTCCTGGCAGGCCGGAGCCCGGAATATTTATCCTTCAGATGACCCGGGCCAGTATGAACGTTTCCTTGGTACGTTCCAGTCGGGAACAACCTCAATTGAGGCTGCTGACGCTGAGGGATGGGTTGTCTCCGTCACACCCAGCGGCGGGTGGGTGCCTGCATGCATAGCCGGCAATACCGGCATTGGCATGAGCCAGCGCATGCAGAGCTTCGTCCTTGATGAGCGCGAGAACCCGTTCAATGTGGTTGAGCCGGGAAAGAGGCCGCGCGTGACCCTGACGCCCTCGCTGGCAATGAAGGATGGCAAGCCTTTCCTCTCATTTGCCAAGCAGGGGGGCGACGAGCAGGATCAGCTCCTGCTGCAGTTCTTCCTTAACGTGGCCGAGTTCGGGATGACAGTCCAGGAGGCATGTGAAGCCCCGTCATTCAAGACTCTGCAGATGTATTCAAGCTTCGGAGAACATGAGAAGGTTACTGGCGGGCTGGTCCTGAACAGCAGCATGCCGCCGTGGGTAAGGAAGGAGCTGGCGGCCATGGGCTACAGACTGTCATTCCAGGAGCGGACTTCCGGTCCGGTGAACGCTATCGGGTTCGATCGGGTTCATGGAACATTCTGGGGTGGATCAAGTAATTTCGGGGAGGATTACGGGATAGGATGGTGAGCACAAGTCGTAAAGTCAAAAGTCCGTAAAGTCTGTAAAGTCTGAAGGATTTGCGATTTGCGAATTTCGAATAAATCGACAATCTGAAATCGAAAATTATTCAATTGCCTATTGCCTATTGCCTATTGCCTATTTCCCAACATGATTGCTATCTTTGTCCCTTCGGACTAATTTTCAGATGGCTAAGAACGAAAAAAGGAAGGGCAAATGGCGCGACAGGTTCCGGTTTGCCATTTTCAATGATACCACCTACGAGGAGTTATGGCGCATTCGACTCACCAAATCGAACGCACTGCTGGCAGCCGCAATGCTTTTCCTGCTGATCATCGGCGTCAATTCATCACTGATAGCATTTACAAACCTCCGCGAATTCATCCCCGGTTACCCCGATGTATCCATGCGGCGAAACATACTCATGAACGCAATCATGCTCGACTCGCTTGAACGTGAGCTGGCAATCAGGGACAAGTATTTCCAGGATCTGAATGATGTAATCTCGGGAAGACAGCCCATTGGCCAGGTAGCCAGGCGTGACAGCTCCCGCGACTACAGCAACATAGTCTTTAAGAGGTCAGTCGAAGATTCGGTGTTGAGATCAAAGGTTGAACAGGAGGAGAAATACACTCTCGCATCGGGCTCAACAGGCTCATCTCGTGGCGCCAGCCTTGCCAGCATCCATTTCTTTCCGCCGGTCAAAGGCATTGTCTCAGGTAATTTTGAGCTGCGCACACGGCATTATGCCACAGATATCGTTACCCAGCCCAAGGCGGTGGTTTCATCCACCCTCGACGGTACTGTGATTATGACAGGATGGACTATGGAGACCGGTTTTGTGATGGTTATACAGCACAGCAACAACCTCATCTCCGTTTACAAGCACAACGCCACACTCCTCAAGGAGATGGGTGACAGGGTCTGGGCGGGAGAGGCAATCTCCATCGTTGGCGACTCAGGCGAGCTCTACACATCTGGTCCGCATCTCCATTTTGAATTGTGGCATAACGGCGTGGCCCTTGACCCGCTACAATACATTTTCTTTTGATATCACACCCGCAGATGCACAAGCGACTCGCAATTCTCGGTTCAACAGGATCGATAGGCACTCAGACCCTCGGAATAGTGGCCCGTTATCCTGACCTCTTCACTGTCGCTGTTCTCGCTGCAGGCAACAATGCAGAGCTGCTCATGGAGCAGGCGAGGATTTTCAGGCCTGCGAGAGTTGTTATTGGCAATGAAGCTTTTTACAGCGTGGTCAGAGATGGCTTGTCCGGCCTTGGCATTGAGGTTCTTGCCGGCAGAAAGGCCTTTGAGGAGGTTGTATCATCTGACGGTGTTGATACCGTTGTGGCTGCAATGGTTGGCTTTGCCGGACTGCGCCCCACGGCTGCAGCAGTAAAGGCAGGCAGGGAGGTAGCCCTGGCAAACAAGGAGACACTGGTAGTAGCCGGTGAGATGATCACCAACACTGCCACCGCATCAGGCTGCAAACTGCTGCCGGTCGATTCCGAACACTCGGCAATAATGCAATGTCTTAATGGCGAACCTCAGAGTTCGGTGGAAAAGATCATCCTCACGGCCTCCGGAGGTCCCTTCCGCAGTACACCCGCCGACAGGCTGGCAAAGGTCACCCCGCTGGAGGCGCTCCGTCATCCCAACTGGAGCATGGGGAGCAAGATCACTATCGACTCCGCCACGCTCATGAACAAAGGGCTCGAGGTGATTGAAGCACACTGGCTATTCGGCACACCCGGCGAAAAGATCGACGTGCTCGTCCATCCGCAGTCAATAATCCATTCAATGGTACAGTTCACTGACGGATCAATCAAGGCCCAGCTTGGTGTGCCTGACATGAGGCTGCCGATAATTTATGCCCTGACATATCCCGAAAGGGTAATAACCGAGCTTCCGCGGCCGTCGCTTGCAGAGATTGGTACCCTCACCTTCGAGGAGCCGGATGAAAACCGCTTCCGTTGCCTGCCACTGGCACGCAGTGCCCTGAAGAGCGGAGGCAACATGCCATGCGCCCTGAACGCAGCCAATGAGGTGGCCGTTGCAGCATTCCTTCAGGAGAAAATAGGATTCAATGACATAGCCGCAACCGTAGAGCATGTCCTGGGGAAAACTCTGTTCAACAGCGAAGCATCAATGGATGTCTATGAGGATACAGACGCCAGGAGCAGGATCCTCGCCACAGAGTACATAAGTAAAACGAATAGAAAATGATTGTTCTTATCAAGATATTGCAGCTGTTGCTGTCGCTTTCAATTCTGGTCATAGTACATGAGTTCGGCCACTTTGTCTTTGCCCGTCTGTTCAAGACGAGGGTGGAGAAATTCTACCTCTTTTTCGACTGGCCCTGGGCAATCTTCAAGCGTAAATTCGGGGATACGGAATATGGTATTGGCATGATCCCCCTTGGAGGATATGTGAAGATCTCCGGCATGATAGACGAGTCTATGGACAAGGAGCAGATGAAACAGCCACCGCAGCCCTATGAGTTCAGATCGAAGCCGTCATGGCAGCGACTCCTGATCATGCTTGGAGGGGTCTTTTTCAACTTTATATTTGCCCTTATCATCTATGTGGGGGTTCTCAGCGTTTGGGGTGAGACCTACCTGGCCGCATCAAACGTCAAATACGGAATCCTGACTGACTCAACAGGCTACGCCATGGGCCTCCGCAACGGCGATAAGATTCTTTCCGTTGACGGAAAACCGGTTGACAACTTCTACGCAATCGTCCCTGACATTCTCCTCAATGAACGCGAGGTGATGACTGTTGACCGCGACGGAGCTATTGTTGATATACCCATTAAACGCGAGTACATACCGATACTGCTCAAAAACCCCGATATAATAGATGCAAGGATTCCTTTCGGTCCGTTTGTCATCTCCGAGGTTGCCGGCGAGTCACCCGCAGCTGCCGCCGGTCTTGCCGTCGGCGATGAGATCATTGCCCTTGACGGCAATCCCTTCATCTGGTATGACGAATTCCAGGCTTACCTCGCGGCGCACAGGGCAAATCCCGTTATGGTGTCAGTCCGGCGGGGAGAGGAGATGGAGGATATAACCGTAACAACCACTGAAGCCGGTATACTCGGTGTATTCCGGGAAGCGGGAAATGTGCTCGAGCTGAGTACAAAACATTATAGCTTTTTCGAAGCTATCCCTGCAGGTATTTCAAAGGGATGGAACACAACCTCAGACTATCTCAAGCAGTTCAAACTGATATTTGCCAAAGATACCAAAGCCTATGAATCACTGGGCGGGTTTATTACCATCGGAAGCATATTCCCGGACAGATGGAACTGGCAGTCATTCTGGAGCCTGACGGCTTTCCTGTCACTTATCCTGGCAGTGATGAATATCCTTCCAATTCCTGCCCTTGACGGCGGACATGTGATGTTCCTCATATTTGAGGTGGTCACAGGAAGAAAACCGAGCGATAAGTTCCTTGAATATGCGCAGATTGCAGGAATGATAATCCTCTTCGCTCTGCTGATCTTTGCAAACGGAAATGATATCCTCAAACTTATCAAAAAATGATAATTCACCGGTGACAAACATCGGTTACGAAAGAATTTGTACATTTGCACAAACAAATACTCTGTGAAATGGGAAAGATCGGACCTCTTGAAATTATCCTGATACTGGTGGTAGTGGTTTTAATGTTTGGCGGGCGCAAGATACCCGAACTGATGAAAGGCATAGGACAGGGGCTGAAAGAGTTTAAGAAAGCCAAGGAAACTGACGGTGCTGATACAAAGAAGGACGTCGGAGAAAATATCTAGGACTAAAATATCATTGGTATGAGCCTGCATGTGAGTGCAGGCTTTTTATTTCAAAAACAGGGCATTATGAGAATCCCTTCACTTTTCTTTTTACTGATAATGAGCGTCATGGCCTCCTGTGGCGACTCCTCGCTGACACGGACTCTTCCCAACGTCACCGGCACTACCGGTGAAGTTCTTGTTGTAATGGATAAAGCTTTGTGGGACGGCAATCCGGGAGAGGCCGTCAGGGAGCAGGTCAGTCCGGTAATCATAGGACTGCCGCAGCCTGAGCCGGCATTCACCATACTGCCGGTCAACCCGGCGGGATTCCGTGATATATTTGTTGCCCACCGTAACATCTTAATAGTAAAGACGGAGAGCGGGAAGACAGAGCCGGAAGTGGTTTATACCAGGAACAAATGGGCAGAGACACAGATTGTGGTAACAGTCACCGGTCAGGATTCAGAGTCATTGGCAGATTGCATAAGGAAGAACGGTGAAGCAATAAGGCAGAGCATCAATGATGCAGAGAGAGAGAGACTCACCTCATGGCTTGCGAAATCAGCAGGGAAGGAGAGGAGCATTGTCATATCCGGCGATAAAAGCTGGGAGCTGATCCTTCCCTCAGGATACAAGCCGGATTTTAACCGTGAAGGGATCATGATGGTCTCAGCCGAGACTCCCTCAACAACACAGTCAGTGATAGTCTCCGTCACTGAACGGATGACCTCGCGCATAGGATGTATCGAGCTTGCCAACCTCACGGAAAAGGTCACCTCGGCAGAGGTTAAAGGCCCGGACGGAGGGTCATTCATGGTCATTGAGAAACAGATTCCCGTCAGTTGCCGTTCATTCCGGCGACAGGGAACCGACTACATTGAGATGAGAGGCTTATGGACTCTTGAGGGAGGCTTCATGGGCGGCCCGTTCATCTCTTATGCATTCATTGACGAAGAGACATCACGTGCCGTTGTGGTCACGGGCTTCGTATATGCCCCCAGGGAAGAGAAAAGGGAACTGCTTCGCCAGGTGGAGGCGCTGATGTATACCCTCAGAAAATCGTCCTGAAAGCCAGCCACTGCTCTGACACACAGTAAAAAGTCACTTCCGGGGCAATCCGCATAAATATTTTGGTCCTCCGGCTCTCTGAATTAATACTCGCGGGGCAATCCGAATGCGCAGTCATTCCCCGGGCTTATCAACGGGCATATATCTCTGATCTCTCCTCACCGCTATGAAGCCGGCATCACTGATTATCTGCTTCATTGTCTCCGGATCAACCCGGAACGGGTCACCGGCCGCACTGACCACATTCTCTTCAATCATCACCGATCCCAGGTCATTGGCACCGCCGTGCAGTGATATCATTGCCGTCTCTTTGCCCACAGTGAGAATTGACGACTGCAGGTTTGGGATATTGTCAAGCACAAGCCGGCTGATGGCTATCATCCTGATATAATCAGATGCAGTTACATTACTGTGAATGCCGTCTTTCTCGGCAAGCCTGGTGCCACGGTCCATGAATGGCCAGGGTATGAAGGTAACAAAGCCGTCATGGCCTTCTGGTTTTATATCCTGCAGCTGGCGCAGTAGCACCAGGTGTTCAATCCTCTCCTCCACCGTCTCGGCATGGCCGAACATCATGGTGGCTGATGTGGGCAGGTTCAGCCGGTGAGCCTCCCGCATCACCCCCAGCCACTCGGCCGTGGTGGCCTTGGCAGGGGAGACGATCCTCCTGACCCTGTCAGACAGTATCTCCGCTCCTGCACCCGGGAGAGAATCGAGGCCTGCTTCATGCAACGCCTTGAGTACGTCGCGGTAGCTCAATCGCTCTGCGCGTGCCAGCCATGCCACCTCCGGAGGACCGAGGGCGTGGAGCTTGATGCCGGGCCAGCGTTGCTTGAGCCTTCTGAAGAGATCAGTATAAAAATCAAGTCCCAGGGAGGGGTTCATGCCGCCCTGGAGCAGCAGCTGGTCGCCCCCGAGTGCCAGTAACTCCTCTATCTTGCGGTCATACTCCTCATCGGTTGTAACATAGGCGTCATCACTCTTTGATGTGCGGCAGAAATTGCAGAACCGGCACTGCGAGAAGCATATGTTGGTTATGTTCACATTGCGGTCAATGATCCAGCCCACCTTGTTACCGGGATTCATCCGGCGCCGGACGCCGTCGGCAAGGTGCATAAGCATGGACAGGGGAGCCTCTTGCCACAGGAGGAGTGCCTCCGGGGGAGTGATTCTCACGCCGTCCTGAATCTTGCTGTATAATTGTCCTGTAACACCCATTTTATCGCATCCTGCGCTTTGCCACAGGGGAGAGCAAAGGTAATACTTTAAAGCTAAATCATTCAATAATTTCATTAACTTTACCACCCCGGACAGCCTCTTTGCTGTTCACCAGACAGGAATTACAATGGAAAGAAAACCTATAATTGCAGGCATAACGCAGGGTGATATCAACGGCATCGGCTATGAGATCATTATGAAGGCCATGGCTGATTCATCCATCACCGATCTCTGCGTACCGGTGGTCTACGGCTCGCCGAAAGTAGCGGCATACCATCGCAAGGTGCTTAATGTTACCAACTTCAATTTCAACAGCATAAAGACCGTCGCAGAGGCTCATCCCAAAAAGGTCAACCTGGTCAACTGCCTCGGTGATGAGGTGCGTGTTGAGCTGGGAAAATCGACCCCGGAAGGAGGAGAGGCTTCTCTAGCTGCCCTCGAGTGCGCTGTAGCTGACCTTATCGGCGGAAAGATTGACGTGCTGGTGACGGCTCCAATAGACAAACATAACATTCAGTCGGACAAGTTCAGGTTTACGGGTCATACTGACTACCTGAAAGCGAAGGTCAATGCACCCGAGGTGCTGATGCTCATGCTCTGTGAGTGCATGAAGATAGGGTTCGTCACAGAGCATCTGCCTCTGAGGGATGTCCCGGGCGCAATCACCATCAGACATATTCTGGAAAAACTGAGATTGCTGAACCGGTCCCTGTTGCAGGACTTTGCCATCCGTGGTCCGCGTATCGGTGTTCTGAGCCTCAATCCTCATGCCGGCGACAGTGGTCTTCTTGGATCTGAGGAGAATGATATCATCATCCCGGCTATCACCAAAGCCAATGAGGAGGGGATACTTGCCTTCGGGCCCTATTCGTCAGACGGGTTTTTCGGTTCAGGAGCCTTCAGCCGTTTTGACGCAGTACTCGCTATGTACCATGACCAGGGAATGAGCGCCTTCAAAGCCCTTGCCTTTGATACCGGAGTCAATTTCACTGCCGGACTGCCGGTCATAAGAACCTCCCCGGTTCATGGGACCGCCTTTGACATTACCGGAAAGAATGAAGCTTCCGGCAACTCGATGCTTCAGGCTATCTACGCGGCATGTGATATCTACCGCAACAGGCAGATGTATGAGGAAATGGCGCGCAACCCGCTTCAACCCCAGAAGATTGAGATTCATGCTGACCGTGATCATGTAGATGAGCTGCCTCCTGAGACGGAAAATTACGACCACAACATATGATCGACTACATAACCGGTACTGTCACCGGGCTGAACCCTGCCTTCGTGGTGGTGGAATGCGGTGGAATTGGTTACAATATCAATATCTCCCTGAACACTTATGCTGCTATAGATAAGGCGGTTACTTGCAAGATCCTGATCCACGAATCCATCCGTGAGGATGCCCATCTGCTCTTCGGTTTTGCCACGGAGGAGGAGCGGGATCTGTTCAGGCAGCTGATAAGCGTTTCAGGTGTCGGCGCCGGCACCGCCCGCATGATGCTTTCATCAGTCAGACCGGGTGATCTTCGCGAGGCGATTACCGGGGGTGATGTCAGCACTCTCAAGGCTGTCAAGGGCATAGGATTGAAGACGGCTCAAAGGATAATTGTAGACCTGAAAGATAAATTAGGAAAACATGTTGGATCCGGTGAAATTATTGCGTTTTCCGACAATACTGCACGTGAAGAAGCGTTATCTGCTTTAGTGATGCTTGGATTTGCCAGGATCAGCGCCATTAAGGTTATTGACAACCTCCTGAAGGAGACCAGAACACTCCCGGTGGAGGAGTTAGTGAGGAGGGCGCTGAAACTGTTATAAAACAGAGGTGCCGGATTGCAGTTTTCGTTACGAAATAGAGGTCTTTTGATCAGGGTGGGGCTATTTACTGTCCTGACCCTCTTTTGTGTGAATATTAATGCCCAGACCAGTGCCGGAGATACACTACCTGCACTTCAGGCTGACCCGGCCTTCCCTTGGGAGGCAAAGAGATCATCCCCGCTCTACCTCAATAACCCCTCCAACATCACAACCAAAGTTGAGTATGACGGCCGTAATAACCGGTATATTATCTACCGGAAAATAGGTGAGCTCGACTACCGCAGGCCGGTATACATGAGCCCTGACGAGTACCGCAAGTTTGAGTTTGACCAGGCCATGCGTGAATACTGGGATGCCAGCCTCAGGGGAGATGCTTCGGGCTTCAGATCATCACTAATTCCCCAGATAGAGGTGGGAGGGGAGACCTTTGACAGGATCTTCGGCAGCAATGTCATAAATATCGTACCGCAGGGTTCGGCTGAACTGATCTTCGGGGTCAACATCTCACACACGGAAAACCCGACACTGTCAGAGCGACTGCGCACAATCCCTACCTTCGACTTCCAGGAAAAGATACAGATGAATGTCACCGGTACCATAGGTGACAAGATGCAGCTCGGCATCAATTACAACACCGAGGCGATGTTCGAGTTCGAGAACCGCACCAAACTCGAGTATTCCGGCAAGGAAGACGAGATCATTAAAAAGATCGAAGCGGGAGATGTGACGCTGCCACTGAACGGAACCCTTATCACCGGCAGTTACAGCCTCTTCGGCCTTAAGACAGAACTGCAGTTTGGCAAGCTGACAATGACCACGGTCTTTTCACAGCAGAAAGGCGAGTCATCAGTGGTGGAGGTCAAGGGAGGATCACAGCTGAGCGATTACGAGATCACTGTTGATGATTATGAGGCCAATCGCCATTTTTTCCTGGCACAGGAGTTCAAAAATAATTTTGACCTGTCACTGGAGAACCTGCCCATAGTCAGCACCGGTATCAACATTGAGAAGATAGAGGTCTGGGTCACCAATGAGACCAGCCGGTTTGAGGACGTGAGCAACCGCAATATTGTCGCATTCCTTGACCTTGCGGAGAACCAGGGTACCCTTTATAACACCATCCCTGACTTCCAGGGTGTTCCCGGGGCCCCGTTGAATCCGGCCAACAGCAGCAACGGACTCTATGAGGAGCTGAACACAACATATGACGGTGTCAGGAACATCGACCAGGTGGCTGATGAGTTCGCGGCTCTCTACCCGGCATTTCAGATAGGGCGCGACTATGAGAAGATTGAGAACGCACGAAAACTGACTGAAAGAGAGTATACCGTCAACAGGCAGCTGGGCTATATCTCCCTGAATGTGGCTCTGAACAATGACGAGGTTCTGGCAGTGGCCTATGAATACACCTACAACGGGGCTGTTTTCAAAGTGGGTGAGTTTTCAACCGACGGTATTACTGCTCCTGACGCCCTCATCCTCAAGCTTATCAAGGGTACCACCCTGAGTCCTCAGATTCCCACATGGGGGCTTATGATGAAAAACATCTACAACATCGGATCAGGGAGGATTGAAGCAAAAAATTTCGAAGTCAATATACTCTACCGTGATGACAAGACCGGCAGCTCACTGAACTACCTGCCCGGCACGCCGCTTGACGGTAAGGTACTGCTTCAGGCACTGGGTCTCGATCAGCTCAACTCACAGCTTGACAGGGAACCCGACGGACTGTTCGACTTTGTTGACGGAATCACCGTGATGGCTGAAAAAGGAAGGATAATTTTCCCGGTACTGGAGCCCTTTGGGCGGCACCTGCTGAAATACATCACTGACCCCGAGCAGATCAGGAAATATGTTTTCACTGAACTCTATGACTCCACCCAGACGGTTGCCAGGCAGATGGCTGAGAAGAACAAGTACCTCCTCAGCGGCCAGTTCACCTCAGCTTCAGGGTCAGAGATCAGACTCAATGTAGCCAATATACCCGAGGGCTCCGTCAAGGTCACAGCCGGGGGTGTAACACTCACTGAGAACGTTGATTACACCGTCGACTACAACATGGGGTCAGTCAAGATCATCAATTCAGCCCTCAATGAGTCACAGACACCTGTGCAGGTTTCTCTTGAAAGCAACCAGTTCTTCGGGCTCCAGACAAAGACCCTTATTGGCACACACCTGAACTACAGGTTTTCCGACAGGTTCAACCTCGGCGGTACTGTGCTCAGACTGACGGAGAGGCCCTATACCCAGAAGGTCACCTATGGCGAGGACCCGATATCAAACACCATATATGGCTTTGATGCATCATACCGTGCAGAATCACAGTTACTTACAAATGTCATCGACTGGATTCCGTTCATAGAGACAAACGCGCCGTCATCAATAAACTTCTTTGGGGAGTTTGCCCACCTGGTACCTGGTCACAGCAGGGCCATAACCTCTGCAGGTGCGGTATATATCGATGATTTCGAAGCGAGTGAAATCTCGCTGGACCTTCGAGCTTTCAATGCATGGTCCCACTCAAGCGTGCCGCAGGGGCTTGATCATCTGTTCCCGGAAGCAAAACTGAGCAAGGACATAAGGTCCGGGTTCAACAGGGCTAAGATAGCATGGTATGTCATTGATCCACTGTTTCTCAGGAACGGTTCAACCACGCCAGGCCATATAAGGGCCAATCCTGACCTGCAGTCAAGCCATTATGTCAGGGAGATATATGAAACGGAGATATTCCCGTATAAAGAATCCGCCAGCGGCATACCCACCAACATCTCTGTGCTCAACGTTGCCTTTTATCCCTCAGAGAGGGGTCCCTACAACTTCAACGTGATCCCTGACGGCTACTCCGCCGGCCTCAGTAGCGATGGGCTCCTGAACTCCCCTCGCACTCGCTGGGGAGGCCTGATGCGGGAACTGCTCACAAATGACTTCGAGTCAGCCAATATTCAGTATATCAAGTTCTGGGTCATGGATCCCTTCGCTGAGAACGTTGACCATGAGGGGGGAGATCTGTACTTCAACCTTGGTAACATTTCGGAGGATATACTTCGTGATTCACGCAAACAGTTTGAGAATGGGCTGCCTACCTCTCCGCTGCTGGTAAATGTTGATACCACTGTATGGGGACGGGTGCCAACGGTGCAGGCGGTGGTCCATGCGTTCGACAACAACATTGAATCACGCCGCTACCAGGATGTGGGTCTTGACGGCCTGAGCAACGAAGACGAACTGTTGTTTTTTGACAGTTATCTTCAGACAGTAGGTGCCGTGGTGAGCCCTGAGGTACTGGATAAAATCTTTGAAGACCCGTCAAATGATGACTTTCATTATTTCAGGGGTTCAGACTACGACCTTCTGCAACTGGGGATCCTGGAGAGATACAAGAAGTTCAACGGCACTGACGGCAACTCTCCCACCTCTGAGATGTCTGATGAATCATATCCCACCAGCGGCACTACATTGCCTGACATGGAGGATATTAATCGTGATAACACCCTGAGTGAGACTGAGAGTTACTATCAGTACCATGTGAGCCTGAGGCCGGAAGACATGGTTGTGGGCAGGAACTTCATTGTTGATGAGATTGAGTATAACGCCACCCTGGCCAACGGTATAAAGTCGCCTGTAAAGTGGTACCAGTTTAAGATTCCTATAACTGATTATGAGAGGATTGTAGGATCGATACGCGATTTCAAGTCGATCAGGTTCTTACGTATGTATATGCGCAACTTTGATGAGGAGGTCATCATGCGTTTTGCACGCCTTGAGCTTGTCAGGTCCGAGTGGCGCAAGTACAATATCGCCTTCTTCGAAGGAGGGGAGCGCATCACTATTCCAGAGGAGGAAGACGGCACATTCGAGATCAGTTCGGTAAGCATTGAGGAGAACGCCGGCAAGGAGCCTGTGAACTATGTGCTGCCTCCGGGCTTTGATCGGGTTATAGACCCGGCCAACCCGCAGCTGAGGCAGCTCAACGAGCAGTCAATGGTGCTTCGTGTCAGGGATCTGGCTGACGGAGACGCGAGGGCAACATACAAGAGCGTCACGCTTGACATGCGTCAGTACCGCAGGCTGAAGATGGAGGTGCATGCCGAGGCTCTGATAGGCGAGCCACTCCTTGATGACGAGGTCACCGTATTCATAAGGCTCGGGTCGGACTACAAGGGTAACTTCTATGAGTATGAGATCCCTCTGAAGCTCACCCCTTACGGCAGGTACAACAATGACAGTGAGGAGCAGAGAGAGGTAGTATGGCCCAAACTCAACAGGCTCGACATAGACCTGGGGCAATTGCTTGAGGCTAAGCAGGCGCGTGATGCCGCCATGCGTGAGAGCGGCTCAACACTCAGTGAGGCTGATATCTATTCTATCTATGCTGACGGCGCCCGTATCTCTGTCAGCGGCAACCCCAACCTAAGCAATGTGAGGGTGGTGATGGCCGGCGTCAGAAACCCCATCAGAACGCGTGACCCGCAGAATGATGACGGCGCTCCCAGATCAGCAGAGGTGTGGATCAATGAGCTTCGCCTGAGCGATTTCCGGGAGGAAGGGGGATGGGCTGCCAATGCCCAGATGCAGGCACGCCTGGCTGACCTGGGTACGCTGAACCTGGTGGGACAGACAAGCACCCCGGGATGGGGCAGCATAGACAAGAAGGTCAATGAGCGAAGCATGGAACAGGTGATCCAGTATGACCTGTCGTCAAACCTGGAGCTTGGCAAGTTCTTTCCTGAAAAGGCCGGCATACGTATCCCCGTCTATATGGGATACTCCGAGAACCGCATCAGGCCGCAGTACGATCCGCTTGACCCGGACATTGAACTGGACGCATCACTGGACAACGCCCGCTCAAGGGCGGAGCGTGATTCAATCCTCAATCTGGCAGAGCAGTACACGCGACGGCGGACACTGACAGTCAGCAACGCGGGCACAACAAAAAGAGGAGAGAAACCCCATGCATGGGACCCTGCAAACGTCACGGTGAGCTATGCCTTCAACGAACTTTATAACACCGCTACCAGAACGGAAGTGGACGTGGAGAGGACATACCGGGGAGGGATAGCCTATGATTTTGATGCCAGACCGAAGAACTTCACTCCCTTCCAGAAATCGGGTCTCTTCAACTCTCAGGTGTTCAGGCTGATCAAGGACTTCAACGTCTACCTCTTCCCGAAGCATATCACTGTGAGAACCGACCTCTACAGGTATTACAATGAGGTGAAGACGCGCAATATCAATAACCCTGACCTTCTCATTGCACCTGTCTTTACCAAGGATTTCCAGTGGACCCGGTTCTATGACATCAAGTATGACATCACCAAGCAGATGAAGGTCGATTTCACTGCCAGCAGCATTGCACGCATTGATGAACCGGCGGGCGGGGTGGACAGGAGACGTTATCCTGAGCTCTTTGACGCATGGCGAGACTCGGTCATGACCAACCTTTCGAACCTGGGTCGTACAACGAACTATTATCACCTGCTGAATCTCAACTACAATATCCCTGTCAACAAGCTGCCGCTGCTCTCATGGGTGACCTCCAACGCGAGGTACAGTGCCAGGTACGACTGGCTTGCAGGTACCATTTTCCCGGATTCTGTCAACATTATTCCCGGCAACACCATCAAGAACTCTAACAACGGGCAGTTCACCCTTCAGGCCAATCTTACCAACCTCTACAGCAAGATCAAATTCCTGAAGGAGATAGAGGCTACCACGCAGCCTGGTGCGAAAAAGCGCATGAGTCTCGGATATGAGGAGGTGACCCATTCGCGGAGAGGGATACCTCTCAGGGCCGGCAAGGCAAGAATTATCAACCATAACCTCAAGACAAAGGATGTCACGGTAACCGTTACTGCACCTGACGGTACTGTTGTCAGCGGCAAGTTTGATGTTGTATCTGACATGAGAATTGACTTCATAGCCGATAGTGCTGTCACCAATGCCAGTTTTGACATCAAGGGGAGGGTTGAGAAAAAACCCGGCGTGGCAAATGTGGCGGGGCGTTACCTTATACGCGGCCTGATGGCTTTGCGCAATGTCTCGGCAACATACACCATTGAGCAGGGGCACATCCTTCCCGGCTATTTGCCCGGGACCACCTTCCTGGGTCAGCAGAGTACCGGTGGCATGCTGTCACCCGGCTGGCGCTTTATTGCCGGCCTGACCGATGAACGCTTCTTTGATGAGGCAGTGATTAACGGATGGATAACCACCGACACCCTTCTCAACAATGCAGCTGCATACAGTGAGCGTGAACAGCTCAACCTGAGGGCTAACATCGAACCATTCCCGGGGCTACGGATAGACCTGACCGGCGACCGCCGGTATTCGGAGACCGTTTCGTCATACCTCAGGGCTGACTACAACGGGAACTTCCCGGACAGCACCAGGAACACCCGTACTACGGGTAACTTCACCATATCAGTTGTCTCATGGGGTACGGCCTTTGAGAAAATACCGAAGTCCGGCGAATATGTCTCTCAGACCTTTGAGCAGTTCCGGGCTAATACAGTTATCATTTCGCAGCGCAGGGGTTCGGAGCGCAACCAGGCCGACAACTCTTACGATCCCGGGTTTGATCCTGTCACCGGCGAACAGGTGACGGGTCCATATGCCAGCGGTTACGGGCTCACCTCCAGCGAGGTGCTTGTCCCTGCATTTATTGCCGCCTACACGAAGAGAGATGCTGGTAAGATATCACTGTCACCGTTCCCTTCGGCCCTTCATATGATGCCGAACTGGAGGATCAACTTCGAAGGCCTGACTAAATTTGAGGCAGTAAGAAAGGTGTTCAACTCGGTGAGCCTTTCGCACCAGTACAGGTCAACCTATACCATCGGCTCGTTCAATACAAGCCTCTATTATGATCCGGATGAATCAGGCATTAGCAGGATAAGAGACCTGAAATCGAACTTCATACCAATGTATGAGATCAACACCATCACCATCAATGAGCAGTTCTCACCGTTCATTAACATTGATCTCGGCTGGAAGAACTCACTGACAACAAGGATCGAATACCGGAAGTCGCGCACCGTGACCCTTAACCTGACGAGTAACCAGGTGGCTGACATACGGAATGAAGAGATCACCATTGGCGCAGGCTACAGGTTTGATGATGTTGCCATTTTACTGCGGTCACGAACCGGACAGCGGGCACTTGAGAGCGACCTCAACCTGAAACTTGATCTTTCCATAAGAGACAACAAGACACTGGCGCGCAAGCTGATAGAAGAGGTGAACCAGCCTGTTGCAGGTCAGCGGGTATTCACCATTGGCGCTACGGCTGACTATGTGCTGAGCGACAGGTTTAATCTTCAGATTTATGCTGATCATTCGATGAATGACCCGTTTGTGGCTAACACATTCCTGACCTCAAATACCAACTTCGGGTTCAGCCTCAGGTTCACCCTGGTCCAGTGACCCGGCGAGGTAAGAGATTAAAAAAAGCGGTTATCAGGGTTTAAATTCTAAAAAAGATGTATTTTTGACAACCTGAGATCTGAAGATCAAAGTCTAACAAATTAAAATATCTAGCGATGAATGTTCCCGCAAATCTGAAGTACACCAAGGATCATGAGTGGGTTCTTGTAAAAGGCAATGAAGCTGTAGTAGGCATAACCGATTTTGCTCAGCATGAGCTGGGTGATATCGTTTTCATAGAGATCGAAACCGTAGGGGAGAAGCTGGGTCACGGTGAAGTTTTCGGAACAGTGGAAGCCGTCAAGACCGTTTCTGACCTGTTCATGCCATTGAGCGGGACTGTCAAAGAGAAGAATGAAGATCTCGAAACCGGAGCAGAGCTCGTCAACTCTGATCCCTACGGCAAAGGATGGATGATAAAGGTGGAGATTGACGACGCGTCAGAACTCGACGCTCTTCTTGATGCAGAAGCTTACAAGAAGCTGATAGGAGCATAACCACAAATCAGGATAAATAAAAAAAAGCTGCCCGAGGGCGGCTTTTTTTATTTGCGATTTGCGATTAGGAAATCCCTTTAAATCGACAATCGACAATCGACAATCGACAATTCTACAAGGTTTTCTTCACCGATACGGTCTGGTACCCTTCGATGACGTCGCCGACATTGATGTCATTGAAGCCGTCAATGTTCAGGCCGCATTCATATCCAGATGTAACCTCCCTGACGTCATCCTTGAACCGTTTGAGTGAACCCAGGTCGCCGGTGTGAATAACGATACCGTCACGTATCACACGTATTTTTGTATTACGGGTAATCTTACCGTCGCGAACGAAGCATCCGGCTACAGTGCCTACTTTACCAATCCTGAACACCTCGCGTACCTCAACGGTGGCGATGATCTCTTCCTTGATCTCCGGAGAGAGCATGCCCTCCATGGCGGCCCTGATCTCCTCAATGGCATCATAGATGATTGAATAGAGACGGATGTCAATACCCTCCTTCTCAGCCAGTTTCCTGGCGCTTAGTGAAGGCCTCACCTGGAAGCCCAACACCACGGCGTTGGAGGCAGCAGCAAGAAGGATATCGGATTCGGATATCTGTCCCACGGCCTTGTGGATGATGTTGACCTGAATCTCTTCGGTTGAGAGCTTGATCAGTGAATCACTCAGAGCCTCTACGGATCCGTCAACATCGCCCTTGACAATAATATTGAGCTCCTGGAAGTTCCCTATCGCTATACGGCGTCCGATCTCATCGAGGGTGATATGCTTCTGGGTACGGAGTCCCTGTTCCCTCTGCAGCTGTGCTCTCTTGGTGGCAATATCCTTAGCCTCCTTGTCGGATTCCATGACATTGAATTTGTCACCGGCCTGCGGGGCTCCGTTAAGGCCAAGGATTAGCGCCGGCATAGCAGGTCCGGCCTCCGTCACCTTCACGTTGCGCTCATTATACATGGCTTTTATATGCCCGTAGCAGCTTCCTGCAAGCACTACATCTCCCACCTTGAGTGTTCCGGCTTTGACAAGCACTGTTGCCACGAAGCCGCGTCCCTTGTCAAGTGACGATTCAATCACAGTACCCAGGGCCAGCTTTTCAGGGTTGGCTTTCAGTTCAAGCATCTCTGCCTGGAGAAGGATCTTCTCAAGAAGGAGATCGATGTTGATACCGCTTTTGGCCGATATCTCCTGAGACTGGTATTTGCCGCCCCACTCTTCCACCAGGAAGTTCATTGTGGCAAGTTCCTCACGTATTTTGTCGGGATTGGCAGTCTGCTTATCGATCTTGTTGATTGCAAATATAATTGGTACTCCTGCGGCATGGGCGTGGTTGATTGCCTCGCGGGTCTGCGGCATCACGCCGTCATCAGCCGCCACAACTATAATGACAATGTCAGTAATCTGGGCTCCCCTGGCACGCATGGCCGTGAAAGCCTCATGACCGGGAGTATCAAGGAAAGTTATTACTTTTCCGTTATCAAGCATCACCCTGTATGCACCTATATGCTGGGTTATTCCACCGGCTTCACCTGCAATGACGTTGGTGTTCCTGATATAGTCAAGCAGTTTTGTCTTACCGTGGTCAACGTGTCCCATGACCGTCACAATTGGCGGGCGCGGCTCGAGGTTTGATGCATCGTCCTCAACTTCCCTGACTGCCTCCTGCAGCTCGGCGCTGACAAACTCAACCCCGAAGCCGAACTCTTCAGCCAGCATGGCCATCGTTTCGGCGTCAAGTCTCTGGTTGATTGATACTATCAGGCCGAGGCTCATGCATGTCGAAATGATATCTATTACCGGCACATCCATCATTATTGCCAGCTCGTTGACAGAGACGAACTCGGTGACCTTGAGGGTGCTCTTTTCGAGTTCCATCTTGTCGGTATCATCCTTCATTCTCTGGCTGACAGCGTCTCTCTTGTCACGACGGTACCTGGCCACCTTCGACTTGCTCTTGCTCATGAGCAGGTTGACATCCCTGATGTTCTTGTCAACATCATCCTTGTCGACCTCTGGTCGCAGTGTGCGGAATGACTTCTTCCTGTCGCCTCCGCGGTGATCGGTCCTCGGCGGAGCCTTCTTATCTTTTTTCGGATCTGTTGAGGGTGCAGGCGCCGAGGCATCTACTGCAACCTTTTCACGAGGTTTGGGTTTTATGCGTTCACGCTTCTTCCTGTCCTCATGCTTCTGACGTGCTTCGTTGGCCTGGTCACGACTTTTCTTGACCTCCGGTACCAGAATAATCTTGTCAACAATCTTCGGTCCGGCCAGTCTTTCATAGCCCGGACGGTATATCTCGGTCTCCTTTGGTTCAGGAGCGGTCACCGGTGCTTCAGGGGCGGGAGGCTCCACTGCCACCGGGGCAGGTGTCTCGGCTACCGGCTCGGGCTTGCTCACTGCGGGCTTGCCCATTTCAGGCTTAGCCTCGGCTTTGGCGGCTGCCGGCCTGGTTGCGGACTTACCGGGTTTGGTTTTCAGTTTGTCGAGATCAACCTTTCCTACGACTTTCGGCTGCCTTGAATCTGAAGGTGCTTCAGGTGCAACGGGCTCAGGTAAGGGCTCAGGTGCAACAGTTTTTTCCACAGGGGCTTCGGGTTCTTGCTTTGCCGGTTTTGCAGGCGGAGTAAGATCAACTTTGCCAACGGTTTTGATCTCCGGCTTCCTGATCTCAGTACGGAGGTCAAGATGCTTCTTGACCCCTGAGATGTCTGTGATGAGAAACTCCTCATCAGGTTCGCCACTGTCACCTGTCTTACCGGACTCCATGTCATCTATGGAGAGTGACTTCTTGGGTGTAATCTTCTCCTTGAGAGCCAATTTCTCGGCATCCTTTTTTACACTGAGGTCGCCGCTGTACTCTTTGACTATCAGCGCATAACCCTCAGGCGGAATTTTGCCGTTGGGATCAGTGCTTATGTCAAACCCCTTTTTGTGAAGGAATTCGACAATAGTCTGTATCCCGACATTGAATTCGCGGGCTGCCTTGCTTAAACGTATGGCCTTCTTGTCTTCAGTCATATACCTTTATGATAACCTCTTAATAAGTCTTATGTCGTTTGTCCCTTAGCGGGAAAGCCGGTTATTCCTTGTCAAATTCTGACCTGAGGATATTAACAACTTCCTTGATAGTCTCCTCTTCCAGGTCTGTTCTCTTAACCAGGTCATGTATCGTCAGCCTGAGTACGCTACGGGCAGTGTCACATCCGATAGCCTTAAGCTCATCAATGATCCATCCTTCGATCTCATCAGCGAACTCATCAAGAGAGACGTCTTCCTCATCCTCATTATCCGGTTCGCGGTAAACTTCTATGTCATAACCGGTAAGCTGGCCGGCAAGCTTGATGTTCAGACCGCCCTTACCGATGGCAAGTGAGACCTCACTGGGCTTCAGGTAGATCTCAGCCTTTTTGTCCGCTTCAATAAGTTTGATAGATGTTATCTTGGCGGGGTTAAGGGCCCTGCTGATGAAGAGCTGAATATTTGATGTGTAGTTGATAACATCAATGTTCTCATTCCGGAGTTCACGCACTATTCCGTGGATCCTTGAACCCTTCATACCTACGCATGCACCTACCGGGTCAATGCGTTCATCATATGATTCCACTGCCACCTTGGCTCTCTCGCCGGGAACCCTGACAATCTTCCTGATGGTTATCAGACCGTCAAAGATCTCAGGCACCTCAAGCTCAAAGAGTCTCTCGAGGAAGACCGGAGATGTGCGGCTGAGGATGATGTTGGGGGTGTTGTTCTTCATCTCAACCCTGATTACCACCGCGCGGATGGTGTCACCCTTGCGGAAATGGTCGGAGGGTATCTGTTCGGGTTTTGGCATGATTAGCTCATTGCCGTCATCATCAAGGACCAGCGTCTCGCGCTTCCACACCTGGTAGACCTCGCCGGTGACGATGTCGCCGATGCGGTCCTTGTATTTCAGATAGATATTGTTTTTTTCCAGGTCAAGGATACGTGCCACCAGGTTCTGCCTCAGCGCCAGTATCGCCCTGCGCCCGAAATCAAGGAACTTGACCTCGTCGGAAACCTCTTCGCCCACCTCATAGTCCTCATCAACCTTGTGAGCCTCGGTGAGGGGAATCTGGGTGTTAGGATCGGTGAACGCGTCATCTTCCACAACTTCCCGGTTACGCCAGATCTCGAAGTCGCCCTTGTCAATATTGACAATGATGTCAAAATTATCAGCTGTGCCATATTTCTTGGCAAGCATACCCCTGAATACATCCTCAAGCACACTCATCATGGTGGGCCTGTCAATATTCTTCAGCTCCTTGAACTCTGAAAAAGTATCTATGAGATTAACGTTTTCCATTGTGGTAATCTGTTCTGTTATTTGAATGATATAATTACTTTAACTGACTTAACATCCTCAAAATTAAATGATCTGACTGTAGAAACAACCTCCTTGTTCTTCTGCCGGGTCTCCACCCTCAGATCAAATCCTCCCTTTGTGACATTCATCAGGGTCCCTTTTTCACGGTCGCCTTCATTTGTCACCACATCAACCATTCTGCCTTCGTTCTTCAGGTACTGCCCGGAAACGAGGAGAGGCATCTCAAGGCCGGGAGATGAGACATTCAGCTCATAGTCGCCACCTTCTTCACCGAGCTCACCGGTGATGAATTTGCTCAGCAATGCGCAGTCTTCAATTCTCACGCCTTCCGGTCTGTCAATGAGGACAGTGATACGTCCGGTGCTGCTCAGCCTCACATCAACGAGGAACATGCCGGTGCCACTGATATGACCCTCTGCAAGTTTCCTGATATGATCCTTTGTAACCATAGTCTGATTTTTGATAACAAAATAGGGGACTTTTGTCCCCTAGGCCGTCCGTACCCTTCTATTCGGGTGCAAAGATAATATCATTTTTTCAATAATCAAAAGAAGGATGAGGGGAAAAATTTACAAGAGTGTTGTATCTGAAGCTTTTCTGAGCTGATTATGGAAACAATTGAATAAATTTGCTGGCATAAAATCTGTGCCGTTTTGACGAACAAGAGAAAGATCATCAATGACCCGGTTTACGGGTTTATAAGTCTTCCAAGCGATCTTATCCATGATCTGGTCAGTCATCCCTGGTTCCAGAGGCTTCGCAACATCAGGCAGCTCGGGCTGTCGAGCTATGTCTATCCGGGTGCGGTCCACAGCCGTTTTCAGCACAGTCTGGGCGCCATGTACCTTACGGGCCAGGCGGTGCATACACTCAGGACCAAAGGAATTGAGATATCTGTGGCGGAAGAGGAGTCAGTGCTGGCAGCTATACTGCTCCATGACATAGGCCACGGTCCCTTCTCCCATGCCCTGGAACATTCGCTGGTAGAGGAGATGCCCCATGAGATGATGTCTCTCCTCATCATGGAGGAGCTGAACCGCCAGACAGGCGGCAGGCTGACAAATGCCATTGCCATTTTTCGCGGAGAGTACCCCAGGAGATTCTTTCATGACCTGATTACAGGCCAGATGGATATGGACAGGATGGATTACCTTCGTCGCGACAGTTTTTTCACGGGTGTCATAGAGGGGTCAGTGGGCTCAGACAGGATCATCAGGATGCTGAACGTGGCCGACGACAGGCTGGTGGTGGATGAGAAGGGCATCTATTCCGTGGAGAAGTTTCTGATAGCCAGGCGTATGATGTACTGGCAGGTATATAACCACCGCACCGTGGTCTCGGCTGAAAAGCTACTTACCAGCCTGCTGGTCAGGGCAAGGGAGGTGACAGCAGCCGGCTTAAACCTTTTTGCCACTCCTGCGCTCGAATATTTTCTTCATGCCCGTCACAGAATTGAAAGTACAAGGGAGACGGCTGACCTGGTAAGACACTTCACCGATCTCGATGAGAGCGATATAATGTCTGCAACAAAAGTATGGATGTCATGCAGTGACAGGGTGCTGGCTGACCTCTGCAGGAGGTTGGTCAACAGGGATCTGCTGGGCATTGAACTGCAGCGTAACCCCTTTGACGAAGCCAGGGTGGAAGAGATGCGCAGGGAGGCTGAACGGATACTGCATCTGAAAAAGGATGAGGTGAAGTATTATGTGAACACAGGCGACGTATATAACCAGACCTATGCGCCCGGTACCCCGGAGGTGCGTATCCTGCTCAAGAACGGTACAACCAGCGATATAACCTCTGTGTCAGACCTGTTCGACAAGGAGGCATTGTCAGAGAAGGTGACCAAATATTACCTCTGTTACCCAAAAGAGATATTTTCAAATTAAACAATACGGATTATGGAATTTACAGCCGCAATGATTGCCGGACTACTTAACGGGACCATAGATGGTGATCCCGGGACAAAGCTCAATACGATAGCCAGGATTGAAGAGGGTCATGCCGGTGCCCTCTCTTTTCTGTCAAACCCCAAATATGAGCCATACATCTACACAACCGGGTCATCAGCTGTGCTGGTGAATAACGACTTCATTCCATCACGCGAGGTCTCTGCCACCCTGATCAGGGTGGCAGACCCCTACCAGGCTCTTGCCCGGCTGCTGACGATATATGACGAGCAGTCAAGACCGGTGAAGAAGGGAATACACCCCACAGCCGTCATTGAGGAGAGCGCTGTCATTGGCAAAGAGGTCTACATCGGGGCGCATGCATACGTGTCAGACAAGGCTGTAATAGGCGATGGCTGCAGTATCTATCCCAATGTGTACATCGGCGACAACGTCAGGACGGGAAGGAACTGCACCTTCCATCCGGGGGTGAAGGTCTACAGGGACTGTCTTATCGGGAATGACTGTATCATTCATGCGGGGGCGGTGATTGGATCTGACGGCTTCGGTTTTGCCCCGGTCAGCGATGCCAATTATATGAAGATACCACAAATAGGGAATGTCATTTTGGAAGACAGCGTGGAGATAGGCTCCAACACGTGCATTGACAGGGCCACAATGGGGTCAACCGTTATCCGGCGGGGGGTGAAACTTGATAACCTTATTCAGGTAGGCCACAACGTTGAGATTGGAGAGAATACCGTAATTGCGGCTCAGACAGGGCTGGCAGGATCAACCAGGATAGGAAAGAACTGCATGTTTGGCGGACAGGTGGGCTTTTCCGGCCATCTGAGCATAGCTGACGGTTGCAAAATCGGTGCCCAGGCGGGCATATTGAGTACCGTCAGCGAGGAAAACTCCGTTCTCCTGGGTTCTCCCGCCATGGATAGTAAACAGTTCCTGAAAAGTTTCATCTACTTCAGAAAACTGCCTGACATGAACAGGAAAATTGACGAGCTTGCAAAATCTGTGGAATCTTTAAAAAACAGATAGTTCCATCGTTCCGGTCTAAAGGAAATTGTTTGATCATCACAGAGATGTGAGGGTTTCTGTTGTGTCGTTCGGAATTTTTTATTTTTCTTTGCAGGACTTTAAACAAAACCATAAATGAGTGATAAACAAAGGACGCTGGCTAAGGAGGTGAGTCTCAAAGGTAAAGGCCTCCATTCCGGCATCGATGTAACAGTGACCTTCAAGCCGGCTCCGGCAAACCACGGATATAAATTCTGCCGTATTGATCTGCCGGGCTCTCCGGTTATTGAAGCTTTTGCAGACCATGTCACGGAGACGTCACGGGGAACCACCCTGGTTCAGGGCGAAGCCTCCGTGGCCACCATTGAACATGTTCTTGCCGCCTTTGCAGGATTGCGCATTGACAACGCCCTCATTGAGATAAACGGTCCGGAAGCACCGATAATGGGTGGCAGCTCACGTATGTTCGTTGATGCAATAAACAAAGCCGGCATTGTTGAGCTTAGTGAGGATCGCAACTATTACGTGATCAAGGAGAAGATCACCTTCTCGGACGAGGAGCACGGGGTTGACCTTATAGTCTATCCTGATGACCACTTCAGCGCACATGTTCTCATAGACTACAACTCAAAGATACTTGGCAACCAGTATGCTATCCTTGACCAGATTGACGATTTTGAGAAGGAGATAGCCAGCAGCCGCACCTTTGTCTTCTTCCATGAGCTGGAGCCGCTGTTCCGTATGGGGCTGATCAAGGGGGGAGATCTGGAGAACGCAGTGGTGATACTGGAGCGTGAGGTTGAGCAGGAGGAGATAGACCGCATTGCGAAGATGTTCAATAAGCCCGGGATCACGGAGCATCATGCAGGGGTGCTTAATAATACCAAGCTTCGGTACCCGAATGAGCCGGCCAGACATAAACTTCTTGATCTGATAGGAGACCTGTCGCTTGTGGGACAACCCATCAAGGGCAAGGTGGTAGCTACCCGCCCTGGTCATTACTCGAACACCAGGCTGGCAAGGATGATACGGCAGGAGATTAAGAGACAGACAACAAAGAAGGAGATACCACTTCTTGATACCACCAAGCCGGCGGTGATGGACATACAGAAAATTAAGACGCTGTTGCCGCACCGGTTCCCGTTCCTCATGGTGGACCGTATACTTGAGATTACCCCCTCCCACATCATCGGAATAAAAAACGCAACCTACAATGAAGCCTTCTTCCAGGGGCATTTTGAACAGGAGCATGTCTTCCCGGGGGTTCTCCTGGTGGAGACCATGGCACAGATTGGAGGAATCCTGGTTCTTAATAATGTGGATGAGCCCGACAAATATTCGACATACTTCCTGAAGATTGACCGGATGAAATTCAAGCACAAGGTCATTCCGGGAGACACTATTGTAGTAAGGTGTGATCTCATAGAACCGATGAGGAGAGGAATAGTGGTTATGTATGCCCAGGCATTTGTCGGGGAGAAACTGGTAGCTGAGGGAGAGATGACTGCACAGGTTGTTAAGAACAAATAGGCGATATGATATCTTCATTGGCACACATTGATCCGGGTGCCCGGCTGGGTGACGGGGTAACGGTTGAGCCGTTTGCAGTTGTACACGGTGATGTTGTCATAGGTGACGGCACCTGGATAGGTTCCGGGGCAGTCATTTATGACGGTGCACGGATTGGCAAAAACTGCCGTATTTTTAACGGAGCGTCCATCTCTGCGATACCGCAGGACCTTAAGTTCAGCGGCGAGGAGACCACCCTGGAGATAGGAGACAACACCACTGTCAGGGAGTTTGCTACACTGAACAGGGGAACCCGGGCCAGGGGCATGACCACCATTGGCAAAAACTGTCTGCTGATGGCCTATGTGCATGTGGCTCACGACTGTCAGCTGGGAAACAATGTGATCATGGTTGCGCTTTCAGGGATAGCCGGGGAGGTTGTGCTGGGCGACTGGGTAACGATGGGAGGCGGATCAATGGTGCACCAGTTTGTGCACATTGGAGCTCATACCATCATCGGAGGGGGTTCCAAGGTACGCATTGACGTGCCGCCTTACATTAAGGCCGACAGGGATCCGCTTGCATATATGGGACTGAATACTGTGGGTCTTGAGCGGAGAGGGTTCAGCAAGGAGAAGATCAACGAGTTGCATGAGATCTACCGGGCATATTACAATATGGGGATGACCGGCAGCCGGGCGCTGGAATATATTGAAGCGGGATTTGCTGCGACGCCGGAGCGTGATCACATTCTCAGTTTCATAAAGAATTCAGCCAGGGGAGTCATCAGGGGGCGTTAGGCCTCCTTTTTTTTTGATGGCAGGGGGATAAAACACGAATGGGAACCATACTTACGTATATGTTCCCATTCCGACGAGTGACGGCCATGACCGTCGCTGGCGCCATGCTACTGTTATTACGGTCGGTTCATCTCTGTCGACTTCTCCCTTTCCGCGGCCTGTCGATGCTCGCCTTGCGGCGAACTGCTTGCCTTGTTCCGGTGTCTTTTCTGTTTTCTTCCATCACCTTGCGGTGATTTCGGAAATCATACCGGGACGCGAAGTCATGAACCCCTGAGGCCTGACACTCCCCGAAGGGACAGCTGCTGTCATGCCCGGATCATCTCCACCCTATCCTCGCCGGTTCGGTTGGCATGATGATCCACTCTCCGGACGGGCACATTTGCTGCTTTATTAGCTTTCTGCATTGCATTTGTGTTGCTCTCTTCTCGCGGTTGTTACACCGTCTGATGATTGCCCCGTCAGACCGCCAGGATGGGAAGGCTTCTCAGCCTGCACCCGTGACGGACGCTTCCGGACCGTAGTCGTTCAGCGTGAGACTCTGAAGTCTGATGTAGTTTCAGATTGATAATTAAACCATTCGAAAGAACCTTCTTACCTCAGAGCGACCCTTTATCGCTCACATGGTTTTACAAATATAACATCTCAAAGGCCTCGTGTCAAGTTTTTCGGGCTAAAACTGCCATGAAGAAAGTAACAAGAATCGCACAGTTTTATGAACATAGATAATACATTGCAAAACAGCGGTTTAAGTTAAATAAAGCGAGGTTATGAACAGCTGTTCATAACCTCGCTTGTTTGTAGATATTAAGTGGCTGTTACTCAAGCATCACCTTTTCGTTTTTCGGGTATTTCACGCTGTATGTAAGAATTATCTCTTTGGTTTCACGCGGCTCAACTGTCAGATCCCAGGTGATCTCGCCGGTGACAGGATTGAGTTTGCCCCCTGTGAGCTCGAGAGCCTCAACGGTGATCTGGCTGTTCTGCGACAGTGGGATCTGGTCACGCAGTTTGACTGCTACGGCCCGGCTCTTGTTGTTGCGCACGGAGATCAGGAACGAGAATGTCTCAACCCTGTTGGCACCGATGAACTTTTGTGAGGTGAAATCGGTCCTGCGATCACGTTTGACAGTAATGTTGTTGTCGGCACCCAGAGAGACCGTCAGCGTGTCAGTGAGCTCCGCCGTATTGATGAAGCCCTTGCCTGTGAAAGTGTTGTTGAAATAGATGTTCGACTCTCCGGGCAGGAGGTTGTACTTCTCCCACTCGGTGATATATCCCATCAGGTATGCCGAGGAGGCCAGCTTCGGAGTAACGGCATAACTGTAGGTGGCCGGAACGGTGAGCCTCTGCAGCTCCACTGTCACCGGCTTGCCGTCAGTCATTATCGTCTGGGAGACATTTATATCAAAGCTGAAGCTGATGTTCGACTCACTGACGGTGACCGGCAGCGGGGCGCTCTCTTCCAACATCATGGCATCCGAAGACTTTGCCTCACGGGCGACGGGCATCGACGTACCCCTGAGCACAACAACCTCGTTGAGCTCATGGTATGCAAATGGCTTGTAGATGTCGATGAACCACGGATTCAGTATCGGCAGGGCACCGGCAGTCATGGGAGAGGCGTTTGAAAGACTCACCTTCACATCCTTCCAGTCGATGCCGCTGTTCTGCCAGATATTGGCCCTGTATATTATTGATGCCGGATCAGTGATGTCGTCAACCCTTATATCATATGACGGATGCCAGCCGGCGTTCATGACCACATATGAAAGCTTAAGCTTGCCGGTGGCGGGCTTGGTGCCGGTGACCGTCACCACAATCTCTCCGGTGGGCAACTTCGATTTGTCAATGGTGCCTGCAAGCTGTTTCTCCAGCTTTTGCTTCTCTTCCTGGTAGTCAGATATTATCCTTTTCTTTTTGAGGAGGGCTGTCTTAACCGATTCCATGTTGGCGGAGTAGATATCAAGCAGCGCCCTGAGCTGTTCGGGAGTGATGGCCGACTTGTTTGTTACAACATCATAGTTCGATTTGAGGAAGAGCTCCTTCTCCAGGAGTATCTCCACTGCGGTCTTTTCGTCTTCGATCTTCACCTCCAGGGCTTCTATCTTGTCGCGCAGCTCTTCAATTACTGTACTCTCAGCCGGGTTCTCGAGGTAGTTGTTGCGGTGAACAACCCCCATGATCATGAATTCGCCCTCACCTCTGACCTGAATACTGTTGGGATCAATGTAAGGCGAAAGTCCACCGGCAATAAAGTCGATGGTCCCCGCCTGTACCGATATCGGGAGATCACTGGAGAGCTGGGCTCCCTGCCTGAAGACCGTCACATGGCTGACGGGACTGGTAATGTACTTCTCCTGGCCCTCGAGTGAGGTCGCAGAGAGCATTATGGCAAAAAGGGTGATAAAAAAATACTTTTTCATGATTGTGAATTTTTAATAAAGGTATTTAAAAAGTGTGTTCCGGGAAAGAGTGGCAAAAAGTCTGCCGCTATTTAAAATTCTGAAAATATTTTACTCCGCGGTTATAGTGGCCGTCTGCCTCAATTAAAACAAAGACTGCTAAAACTTAAAAGTCTGCGGATATTTTACACTGCAGATAATTTTGCCGTCTGCCTCAACCTAAAACAAAGGCTGCCGGAAAAATAATTCCCGACAGCCATGAGTGTTAACCACTAATTAAACCTAACCGTTGTAATCCTGAAGAACACTCATCAGTTTCTGACGAGCAAAGAAGATACGACTCTTAACCGTACCCAGCTTGAGATTGAGATTCTCAGCTATCTCTTCGTATTTGTAACCGTCAACATGCATCTGGAAGGGGAGGCGGTAATCATCATGCAATGCCTCAATAGCTTTCTCAATCTCATTCCCGGCATAAGCCGACTCAGGCGAAATGCTGCCCTTGTCTGAGGGGAGATTAATGTAATAGAGCTCCTGGGTGCCGTCCATCATGGTATTTTCCCTCATCTTGCGACGGTAATTGTTGATGAAGGTGTTTTTCATTATTGTGAAGACCCAGGCTTTCAGGTTCGTGGCATCCACAAATTTGTCCTGGTTCTGTATAGCTTTCAGGAACGTATCCTGAACGAGATCAAGTGCGTTATCGCGATCGAGTGTGAGACTGAGGGCGTACTTCTGAAGATTGCCCTTCAGATTTATTATGCTGGTTGTGAATTCCTGTGCAGTCATATCTCTTTTGTTTTCATTTGTTGATACAAAGTTAAACATGAAAAACGGATATCCAAATCCGAATATCCTTAATTATGGCATTTTTGTCCTTTTTAAGTCTGTTTCTAAAGAGTAATGATCATATTAGCAGGATAATATATAATTATCGTCTAAATTAGGATATTCAAGTATTATTTTTTCTAACATGTCCTCTTAACACCAATTGTAAACCATCTTTGTTCAAGGTGGAAATGTTTAAGTTAAACAAAATGAATCACATTACTTAATTTACTGTTCGTTGACACCTTGATTGACAGAAGACTGTGGACAGAAGACTGCCGTCCCGATCCGCCAGCCGGCGGATGAGGGATTGAGTCTCCGCCCCGATCCGCCAGCCGGCGGATGCGGGACTCCGCCTGCGGCAGAGCCTCAAACTGCCGACTGAAGACTTGTCAACTGGACTACTGCCTACTGCCTATTGCCTACTGCCTGATAAAGGATTGGTCCGCGATTGCTTTTAAATTATCTTTACAAAAAAGATGTTATGGAGATAAAAGAGTACCCATCAGGAAAGACTGCACTGTACAGCTTTGACGCTGTGGGAACGCCAAAAGCTGTTATTTTACTGGTGCACGGACTGGGAGAGCATGCCGGAAGGTATGCAGGCTGGGCTGCCAGGTTTAATGAGAAAGGGGTTACCCTGCGCGCTTTTGACCTCCCCGGTCACGGCCTTTCTGACGGGAGGAGGGGAGTGATTCCATCGCCTGAGAAGGTCTATGACACCATTGACACTCTTATCCGGAGCCTTGCTGCCGAATTTACCGGTGTGCCACTGTTCTTATACGGCCACAGCCTCGGCGGGGGTTTAGTCCTGAATTACCTTATCAGACGCCAGCCTCCGGTGAAGGGTGCCATCATCACATCCCCATGGGTAAACCTTGCCGTTACTCCTTCGCCCGCCAAGGTACTCATCGCTAATATTGCAAAGAAACTCATGCCCGGCATGACACAGCCGTCAGGATTAAAGACCGAACACCTGTCGCGTGACCCTGAGGTGGTTAACGCCTACAGGACTGATCCGCTAGTGCATGGTATGATTTCGGCAGGACTCTTCGGATGGATGACTGAAGCAGCAGAGGAGACGCTGAGACGCACCTCAGAGATCAGCGTGCCAATACTGCTGGCCCACGGGCGCGATGACCTGATCGCCTCCCCATCCGGTTCAGTACAGGTAGCAGAGTCGGCCCCGCATGCAACATTGAAACTATGGGATGGTGGTTACCATGAGCTGCATAATGACCTGCTTAAAGAGGATCATTTGGAATTCATCATCGAATGGATTGATACCTTATTATAACATATACAATGGAACTGCGGACAGAGGTTTCCCTTCCTGCTTCAGCTGACCGGATCAGTTTCTCCACCCCAGTGATGTTCCTCGGGTCATGTTTTGCAGGTGAAATCGGGTACCGCATGGCGTCCGGAAAGCTGAATGTGCTGACAAATCCTCACGGAACCCTTTTCAATCCTTTTTCAGTGGCAGGGGCTCTTGACAGGTTTGCGTCGGTCTATGTATATGATGAGAAAGATATATATCTGCATCAGAACCGCTACCTGAGCCTTGAGCATCACACCTCTTTTTCATCCTGGGAAAAGGATGCACTAATCCTGAGGCTCAATGAGGTCAGCCGGACAGCATCATCATTTCTGAGGGAGGCCACTTTTCTGTTTGTCACCTTCGGCACATCTAATGTATTTACCTTGAAGAAGAGTGGCAATATTGTTGCAAACTGTCACAAGCTGCCCTCATCGCTCTTTGACCGCAGGCAGGCAACATGGGCTGAGATTTCCGGAAGATGGAGGGCCACTCTTGACCGCCTGGCGGAGGTTAATCCCGCACTGAAAGTATGGTTCACTGTTAGTCCCGTCCGCCACCTGTCAGACGGCGCCCATGCCAACCAGCTTAGCAAATCACATCTGCTGCTGGCTGTAAGCGAGCTGATGTCACATCGCTCCGTCGCAGGGTACTTTCCGGCATATGAACTGTTCATGGATGAACTGCGCGATTACAGGTTCTATGCCTCTGACATGGTGCATCCCTCAGAGACGGCCATCGATTTTGTATGGGAGAAATTCAGCCAGGTCTTCATAGACAGCCCTGTGCTCCGGATCTGGAACGAGGCGGCAAGGATCACGCGCGCCATGGCTCACCGCATTGCGGGAGGGAAGAGGGAGGCAGCTTCATTCGCCACTGCCATGATGGAGAGAATCAGTGAGCTAAAGGCCAAAGCGCCTTACATCGATCTGACAGCTGAAGAGACTTACTTCCGTTCTCTGTTGTAAAATAATTTTCCGCTTTTGATGAACCAACGCTATTTTGTATTGTTTTTTATCTTGAAATATATACAAAAAATGAAAAATTATATTTTGTCTTTATTACTGGCACTGCTGTTTGCAAATCTTTCTGGACAGTCAGGAGAAGGTACCATTCGCGGCCAGGTGGTTGACGCAACCACAAATGAGCCTGTGCCCTTTGCAAGCGTTGTGATCTGGAATACCACTACCGGTGCTATGACCGACTTTGACGGGAACTTCAGCTTTACAGGAGTCAAGCCCGGATTCGTAGAGCTCAGGATCTCTTCGGTAGGATACAAAACTTATGTCTCTGAAGGTGTAATGGTTACAAACAATAACGAGGTCAATCTCGTCATCCCTCTTGAGACCACGGTGGTTGAGGTGGCTGATGTAATAGTGAAGCCCTCTCCATTCCGCAAATCGGTTGAGAGCCCCATCTCCGCAAGGATAATCAGCATCCAGGAGATAGAACTCAACCCGGGCGGCAACCGCGACATATCGCGCGTTATTCAGTCGTTCCCGGGTGTTGCCTCTACGCCGGCATTCAGGAATGATGTCATCGTCAGGGGCGGTGGGCCAAATGAAAACAGGTTTTTCATCGACAATGTGGAGATACCTTATCTTAACCACTTTTCCACCCAGGGATCTTCAGGCGGGCCGACGGGTATTATCAACGTCGACTTTGTCAGATCGGTTGATTTCCTTTCCGGGGCTTTTCCCGCTTCACGGGGCAACGCCCTGAGCTCGGTCATGGAATTCTCGATGATTGAAGGAAACAAGGAGAAGCGGGCACTCAGGGCAACCTTGGGCGCTTCTGACCTGGGCCTTACATATAATGGCCCGGTTGGCGAGCGCAGTTCACTGATCGTTTCGGCCCGCCGGTCCTACCTCCAGTTTCTGTTTGGCGTGATCGGGCTCCCCTTCCTTCCCACATATACCGATTTCCAGTTCAAATACAAAGTGAAGTTCGATCAGAAGAATGAGCTCACAGTTCTGGGTATAGGGGCGAAGGACGATTTCAGTCTGAACCTCGATGCCAATGAGACGGAGTTTCAGCGCTACATTCTGGGTTACATACCCACGCAGGAGCAGTACAGCTACACCGTTGGTGCCGTCTACCGCCATTTCCGTACCAACGGATCGGACATGGTGGTTCTCAGCCGGAACTACCTGAATAACACGCAGTACAAGTACCTCAATAATGATGACTCCGATCCCGCCAATTTAACATATGACTATAAGAGCGGTGAGGGTGACATCCGTCTGCGGTACGAGCGCACCGTGGTGTGGCCCAATTCGTTCAGGCTGAGTTATGGTGCAGGCACGGAGATGTCGCGTTACCGCAACGATACCTTCCGCCAGTTCTTCACCGGCGGAGGCCTTGAGACGGAGCTTTACAATTCCAACCTCGTTTTCTTCAAATATGCCGCTTTCGGGCAGTTGAGCCGGGCCTTCATCGATGAAAGACTGAGGCTCTCGTTCGGGATCCGTACCGATGCCAACTCCTACTCGTCGGTCATGGCCAATCCGCTGACACAGATATCACCTCGTCTGTCAGCCTCATGGGCACTTAACAGCGAGATCAATCTCAACTTCAACGTCGGACGGTACTACCAGCTTCCTCCTTATACCTCCCTCGGGCTTAAGGACAATGCCGGAAACTACATCAACAGGCAGAACGAACTAAAATATATTGCAGCTGACCATATAGTGGGAGGCGTGGAGCTCATACCCGACGAGAGGCTGCAGTTCACCCTGGAGGGATTTTTCAAGAGCTACTCCGATTATCCCTTCTCTGTGGCTGACCAGGTTCCGCTATCCACCAAGAGTGCAGGATACGGGGTCTTTGGTAACGAAGCCCTTGTCTCAACCTCTGTCGGAAGAGCCTATGGACTTGAACTCATGGGCCGGGCAAGGGACCTGGAAGGACTAAACATGGTCTTTTCCTACACCTTCGTGCGAAGCGAGTTTGAGGGAACGGATGGCAACTACATTCCAACTGCCTGGGACAACAGGCACCTGATAAGCGTGACCGCCACAAAGAGCATCGGAAAGAGCTGGGATGCAGGATTCCGCTGGAGGTATGTCGGCGGGGCACCTTATACTCCATTTGATGACGATAAATCTTCATTCATCGAAGCCTGGAATGTGTCAGGGCAGGGGTACCTCGATTATAACCGCTTCAACAGCGAGAGGCTGAAGGGCTTTAGCCAGCTTGATATCCGCATCGATAAGCAGTTCTATTTTGACAGATGGTCGCTCATGCTCTACCTCGATGTGCAGAACGTCTACAACTTCCAGGCGGAACAGCCTGACATCCTGGTATTGCAGACCGACGGCAGCGGTGCTCCGCTTGTAAATCCGCTGGACTCAGAGCGTTATCTTCTGAAATATATTGATGCTGAAGCCGGTACGGTACTTCCCACCATAGGCATAATAATTGAAATTTAATAAAAGTGAAAGTGATGAAATACATAATAATTCTGTTAATGGCAGTGCTTGCCGGGTGCTCGCAAAAACCATCTGCTGCTAAAATGGCACAGAGACAGACCTTTACTGATGTGGTTACCAACAACGGCGGCGCCGGTCCCGAGATAGAGGTGAAATTCTATGGCGGTCCCGCGCTTTATTATCCGTTGATGGCTGTATGGCTTGAGGATGATAAGGGAGGTTATATTCAGACCCTGTTTGTTCCTGAGGCGATTGCAACAGGCGTTTTCAGGTACGGCTCCAACGCTGGAGGTAAATGGGTTGAAGCTGCCAAAAGGGCCCCGCAGACCCTTCCATACTGGTCGCACAAGCGGGGTGTAAGGGCTTCTGACGGGTTATTCATGCCTGATCAGGATAACCCTGTTGCCGATGCCTACAGCGGGGCTACGCCCACCACCAGTTTTGTGTTGTCAGCCAGGGCCGACAATCCTCTTGAGGGAAGAATAAGGGTGATGTTCGAAGTAAACCAGAACTGGGATTGGAATGAATACTGGACCAACGACAGGTATCCGGGAGACAAAAACTACCTTTTCAATGCTCAGCCCTCGGTAATATATGAGAGCGTGGTTGACATGAATGACCTGCGCGACAGGTATCTCTTGCAGCCATCAGGGCATGGCCATCCGACAGGAGCCACCGGGGAATTGTTCACTGACCTGAGTACACTGACAACTGCGTTACAGATTGCTGACTCGGTAGTAGTCAGGATCACGAAAAAATAAGAGAAAAGATTTCAGGGAATTATCAGAGGCTGTCTGCCCATTCTGTCAATCCGGCAGGAGAGCAGACAGCTTCTGTTTTGCCGTTGATCCATGACCCGCTGCTGTCATACCTGCCGAGCACCAGCACTTTTTTCAGATCCAGTTCTTTTGCCATCTCATTACAGAAGCCCCTGACCTCATCATCAGGTTCTGACGCGGGCAGGTTTACCGCAAGCACGGCGAAGGGCCTGACGGAATGGATGCCCCTGATGTCATCGGCTGACAGTGTTCCTTCGGTGTAGACAACGTTATACCCTCTTTTTCTGAGCAGGTACTTGAGGAACACGAGGTTGTTTTCACCCTCGGTATGGGCAAGGTTAATTATGGCAGCACTGCGGCCATTGGGAGGATTGTCAATGCCAATCTCCTCGGAGATCAGTATTGTCCTGATAATATGTCTTATAAACTGTTCCTGTGGTTTTGATATACAATCGGTGAGCCAGAGAATCCTGGCCTTCTGCATCAGCGGATGGAAGACCTGGAGGTAAGCCTCGGTAAGTCCTTTTTCCCTGACAAAATTGGTTAATTTCTCTCTGAACTCCTCCTCGCTGAAACGAAGAGCTGACATAATCAGATCTCCCGGCTTGAAGGTGCCGTCACTTGTCTCTTCTCCATTCTTGTTTCTGAGCACCTCGCGAAGCAGCTCGCTGTCATTCAGCCGGGCTATTTTTGATATCTTTAGTCCATTCCGGTTAAGAATGGAGACTGTGATGAGCTTTTTCAGCTCCTCTTCGGTATAGTGTCTTATATTTGAATCGCTTCTTTCGGGCGTAAGAATCCCGTACCGCTTCTCCCACATTCGTATGGTATGGGCTTTTATGCCGCAGAAGTTCTCAAGGTCCTTAATGGAGTATGTCCTGCTTCCTGCATTCATCTCTCTCTATGTTACTTACTCAATGAGTATAACAAAGAGAGAGTATAAAAGTTTAGAGTGCTTCCTCCCCGAGTGCTTTCACGGCTCTTTCAATATCACCGGGGGTGTCTATGCCTATGCTTTCCCAGGGTGTGACGGCGCACCGGATAGTGTAACCATACTCTATCCAGCGAAGTTGCTCGAGGCTCTCGGCCAGTTCCAGCGGAGTCTGCGGCAGGGCGGTTATCTCCTTCAGTGTTGAGGCGCGGTAACCGTAAAGGCCTATGTGCTTGTAGTAGTCGTGCCTGCTGTTCCACTCCTCAGCAGCTGCATCACGGAAGAAGGGTATCACTGACCGGCTGAAAAAGATAGCATCCATATTTTTTGAAACCACTACCTTGGGCTGAGCCGGATTGAAGAGCTCCTCTCCCGGCGCAACGCGGCGGATCAGGGTGGCGATGCTGACGCTGCTGTCTGAAAAACACTCCATCAGGGCCTTTATCTGCTCCGGCCTGATGAAGGGCTCATCACCCTGAATGTTTATGATGACAGTACCGTCATCATTACTGCCTCCGGTTATCTTGCCGGCAGCTTCAGCGCACCGGTCGGTGCCGCTGCGGTGTGATGATGAGGTCATTATGACCCTGCCTCCGAAGCCCGTAACGGTATCCCTGATACGGTCGTCATCCGTTGCTACCCAGACCTCATCAAGCACCTTTGAGGCTTGCCGGAAGACTCTTTCTATCATGGTCATGCCCCCTATCATGGCGAGGGGTTTACCCGGGAAACGCGACGAGGCGAAACGTGCGGGGATAATCGCTGTAAACCGCTTGACGGGACTGTTTTTCATGGTTCCAATTTACTAAAAAACAGAGTTAACATAATCCAAAAAAGTCGTAAATTCGCAGTTCATTGCATTTTGATGAAAGAGTTACAGAGCGTAAAACAGCGGTTTGGTATAATAGGCAATCATGAGGGACTGAACAGGGCGATAGATATAGCCGTTCAGGTGGCCCCCACCGATCTCTCTGTGCTTATCACCGGTGAAAGCGGCACCGGGAAGGAGGTCTTCCCTCAGGTGATACATACCTTCAGCCTCCGGAAGCATGGTTCGTACATTGCCGTTAACTGCGGCGCCATACCTGAGGGGACAATTGATTCGGAGCTTTTCGGTCACGAGAAGGGTGCATTCACAGGGGCCTCTGACAGCCGCAAAGGCTATTTTGAGGTTGCCAATGGCGGAACAATATTCCTTGATGAGGTGGCTGAACTGCCTCTCTCCACCCAGGTGAGGCTCCTGAGGGTGCTTGAATCGGGTGAGTTCATCAGGGTTGGTTCATCAAAGCCTCAGAAGACTGACGTCAGGGTCATTGCAGCCACAAATGTGGATATTATTCAGGCGGTCTCCTCCGGCAGGTTTCGCGAGGATCTCTTCTACAGGCTTAATACCGTGCCGGTACGCATACCGCCCCTACGCGAGAGGGGAGAAGACATAATTCTCCTCTTCCGCAAGTTCTCAGTCGATTTTGCCGAACGGTACCGCATGCCGGCCATCAGGCCCGACGGCCAGGCGAGGGAGATGCTTCTCAACTATTACTGGCCCGGTAATGTCAGGCAGCTGAAGAATATAACTGAACAGATATCAGTCATCGAGAAGGAACGTGAGGTCAATGCAGCCATGTTGTCACATTATCTGCCAGACTTCCAGAGCAGCGGTCGCCTCCCGGTTCCCGTCAGGTCTCCTGATGGCAAAGGGTTCAATACCGAGAGGGAGATACTTTACAAGGTGCTCTTTGACATGAAGAGCGACATGCATGATCTCAAGAATCTGGTGTATGACCTTCTTTCTGCAGGCGGTGAGCAGGACAACCTCACTGAGAGCGGTGCCCGTGCTGTACGCAACCTGTTCAATGACAGCGCTGTCCGCAAAGAGGCGTTTGAATCTGTGCAGCCTGTACAGGTCAGCTATGGTTCAGCCAGGGAAAACAGGGCAATAGAGGATACCGAGGAGGTCATTGAAGAATCACTGTCGCTCACCGACAGGGAGAAGGAGTTGATAAAAAAAGCGCTCGACAAGAACAACGGCAAGAGAAAAATAGCTGCCGCGGAGCTGGGTATCTCGGAGAGAACCCTCTACAGGAAAATAAAGGAGTACGGTCTCGATGGATAAGATGGCCCGGATAGTGTTGCCACTGGTCATGCTACTGTTGGCAGGCAGCTGCGGGGTGAAGGTCAAGTACTCCTTTACCGGCGCCTCGATACCCGTTGACGCAAAGACCATCAGTGTGGCAACATTTCAGAACAGGGCAAGCCTGGTGCAGCCTGGACTGAACCAGGTTGTCACCGATGCTCTCATTGACATGTGCCAGTCACAGACCAATCTTGACATGATTGGGTCAGGAGGCGATCTCAGCTTCGAGGGAGAGATAACCGATTACAAGACTCAGCCCCTGACGGTAGGAGGTGATGAGCAGGCTGCCAGCAACCGCTTTTCAATTACTGTCAAAATCAGGTATGTGAACAATTTTGATGCGGAGAGCAGCTTCGAGCAGTCGTTCACAAGGTACCAGGATTACGACAGCGGGCTTGACCTGAGTGCTGTTGAAGCCAGCCTTACGGAGGAGATAGTTAAGATGCTTACAGAGGATATTTTCAACAGGGCATTTGTCAACTGGTAAGAGCTGCATATGAACAGGAATGAATTTAACCGTTTCATTGCCGGCATTGACCTTCCCGGTCCGGGTGACCTGGAGGGACTGAGGGAGCTGACAGCGCTCTTCCCCTGGTTCCATTCGGCACATCTGCTGCTCCTCAGGGGCTTAAAGGAGAATTCAGATATAAGGTTTGACGCACAGCTGAAGGCGTCAGCGCTCTCGGTGAATGACCGTGAGGTGCTGCATCACTATCTGTTCAACACTCCGGCGGAAGCTGCAGAGGAAGGGCCTGTTGGTGAGACGCAAGCTGTTACAGTTGCTGATATTGAGACGGATGTAGTTGCGGAGTCTGTGCCTGAGCAGGAGGCAGTTGCAGTGGCTGAACCAGCTCCCGATGCGGAGGGTGTTGCACCGGAGGCGGTTGTGGAGCCGGTGCCTGCGCCGGAGACTGTTGCTGAGCCAGTGCCAGTGCCAGTGCCGGAGCCGGAGGTTGTTGTAGAGGAGACGGTTGTGGAGCCGGTGCCTGCGCCGGAGATGCCGGAGGAACTCGAAGAGAAAGAGCATATTGGTGAGCCCGAGCCGGTTGCAGAGGCTGGAACTGCTCCCGAGGCTGAGGCAGAACCTGCCGCACCGGGCGCTGTTCCTGATGCAGTATTTGAGGGACCTGAAACTGATATAGAGGCAGCCACCACAGAGACGGTGGTAGATGCAAATGCCGAGTTGCGTACCAGAGAGGAACTTATTGCTGAGATTGAGGCACGACTGAAGGAGTTGAAGGCAGAACTACCTGAAACCTGGAATGACGAGGCACCCGCGCCGGAATCTCAGGAGGAGATCGCCACAATCATTGAACCACAACCTCAGGCTGAACCGGAAGAATTCACAGAGGTAATTGAACCACAACCTCAGGCTGAACCGGAAGAATTCACAGAGGT
>JFJP01037171.1_pt1 | contig 41794 bp, 35 predicted proteins | sample 431651 | NCBI WGS metagenome assembly JFJP01 (sample SAMN02602958, study PRJNA72255) | Microbial mat metagenome, whole genome shotgun sequencing project. | biome: fresh water; feature: sink hole; material: water; isolation source: purple microbial (photo- and chemosynthetic) mats found in...
TTCGCCCATTAAAGTGGCACGCGAGCTGGGTTCAGAACGTCGTGAGACAGTTCGGTCCCTATCTGTTGTGGGCGTAGGAAATTTGAGAAGACCTGACTCTAGTACGAGAGGACCGAGTTGGACAGACCACTGGTGTATCAGTTGTGCCGCCAGGTGCACCGCTGAGTAGCTATGTCTGGAAGAGATAAGCGCTGAAAGCATCTAAGCGCGAAGCTCCCTTCGAGATAAGATTTCCACACAGGGTCGTAGAAGACTACTACGTTGATAGGCTACAGGTGTAAAGACAGTGATGTCAAAGCCGAGTAGTACTAATTACCCGAAAACTTTGTATACTTTTTTGATGAATATTTCTTACAGTGTGTCAACCGTATTGGGTTCGAAAGGACCAAGAATCTAAGGTGACTATAGCAGTGGGGTTCCACCTCTTCCCATTCCGAACAGAGAAGTTAAGCCCATTAGCGCCGATGGTACTGCATTCGCGGGAGAGTAGGTCGTCGCCATCCTTTTTTAAAATTTATAATTTGAGAGACCTCTACATAGAGGTCTTTTTTTTTATATTTGCGCACTGAATATTGCTAAATCATCTTATGAAGAAAATAGCTATACTGTTTTACATTCTTGTTGCGCCATTTTTTATTTCGGCCCAATCTGATACTATTCGACTTCAAGTATACCGTTTAAGAATTTCCGATGAGTTTCTTACTACTATGAAAATAGGAGTAGATACTTCTTTTAATAACTTTCAGACCGTGAATACGGTTACAAATCGTAGTATTTCAAATTTATTTCTCGGAAATATTGGGTTACCTGTTAGGTCTAATATTTATCGCTTTATCGAGAATAATGACCCTTTTATTTTTTCACGTTCTTTTGAACAGTATAGGTATACGCCTTCCGATTTAACTTTCTATGATGCAAACAAACCTTTTACAAACTTGCAACTTTATACTACACCTAAAAGATTAGAAGAAAATAACATTGGCATATTGCATACTCGTAATTTTGGAGCAAAATGGAATTTTACCCTCTTGGGTCGTTATATTATTTCTACTGGAGAGTATAGTAATCAAAAAGCAAAAACCGGAACTGCCCTTGTTAATTTGTCTTATGTCGGTAATAATTATAAATTCATAATCTATACTACTAGAAATAAGTTTGATATCGAGGAAAATGGTGGAATTGTGGATAATTATGATCCTAATGATTCTCAGATTCCGGTCCAACTTGAGAATGTATTTAATATGGTCAAAAATTATACTTATGGTATTAAGCATGCATATTATATAGAGGGTGAGAAGAATGAGATAATCAAGTCTGGTGATTCAATTTCGGAGCAAAGGGTTAAATATCCCATGCTATCTTTTTCAAATAGCATTTCACTTACTCAGAATACACGAATTTACAGTGATGAAGATCCTAACAATGGAATCACCAATCGTGCATTATGGTTTTATGATAGGGGTAAAATTGAATGATAAGACTTTCGATTTCTTAAAAACAGGGTTTTCGCTCAATGCAGAGTATAGCAAAAATGAGATTTATAATTTCAAAGAAATGTTGATACTGGATAATAATTCAGAGTTTAATAATTTTGCTATACAAGCTGCTGCTTTCAATGAAAGTTGGCAATACTTCAACTGGAAATACGCCTATAAGTTAGGTTTAAATGGATATAACAAAGGAGATTTGGAGAATAATTTGAGAGTTGAAACGAAGGTACCTTTTGGGAAAAAAGATACTTTGTTTCTTAATCTCAATGCATTTGCAAAATTGGAAACTCCTTCGTTCTGGGAATCTAATTTCTATGGCAACAGAGTAAAATGGGAAAATAATCTTGAAAAAGTGGCTAAACGTGGTATAGAACTGACACTTAGATATCCTAAATACCGTCAGAATTTAAGTATTGGTATAGAGAATATTGAAGGTTATACCTATTTTGGCTCAGATTTAAATATACACCAAACAAACGATCCAATTCAAGTTCTCTACCTTGGATACAATACAACAATACATCTGGGAATACTTAGAAACAGATTACGAATTGAATACCAGAATTTCAATAATTCATTGTTGCATTTACCAAATTTAGCGATTTATAATTCAACATACCTGAATTTTGTAGCAATAAAGAAAGTATTGACCTTGCAACTAGGAGCTGATGTATATTATACTTCAGAATTTAAACCACTAAACTATAATCCAGCCGGCATGATTTTTTACAATCAGAATGAATTTGTCACAGGAAACAGACCGATAGTAGATGTATTTGTTAATGGAAGAATTCGCCGAGCAAGAATTTTTGTAAAGTATACCAATCTTACTTCCATTTTTACTCAAAATAAAGTGTTTTATCTCCCAAACTATCCGGTAGAAAGTGCTAGATTGAAATTTGGGGTTTCATGGTTGTTCTATGATTGACTTGTAAACTTTTATAAATTCGTTCAAGATCATTGCTGTTGCCCCCCAAATAATTTCATTGTTATATCTAAAGCAAGGCGCTGTAAATTCGGTGCCGCGTGCCGATATTTTAATCATATGCCTTGATTCTGGTTGGAGCAGAAAATTGATAGGTACACTGAATAAATAATCAACTTCTTCAGCATTGGCAATCGTATTAAGTGTAGTTGGGCTATGTGCTACAAAAACATGTACTCTGAACCCACTTACGGGGATGATTAGAGACGATAATGAACCTAATATGGTCAGTTCTTCAGTTGATATATTTATTTCTTCATAACATTCGCGCAGGGCTGTTTGTAAGAGATTTGCGTCTTCAGGATCTTGTTTACCACCCGGAAAACTCACTTGTCCACTATGCGGGGTATCGTCTTTTACTCTTTTTTGAAAAATTATTTGTGGGTTCGATTCAGAATTTTCAATAATAAGCATTACTGCACTTTCTCTTAGATTTGATGTATCAAATCCTTCAAATTGCTTCATTCTCATAGCAGGCATCAATTCCTGGTGAGCAGCCATACCAGGCAAAGGTTTCAATAGCTGTATTCTGAGTTTATTTGCATGAAATTTTGTCATTGAATTGTTTATTCAAATATGTAAGTTAATTTTAGAGTTTATACGATAACTCTATAAACATTTTAAATGTAAGTTTATTTTAGATGAATACCGAAAAAAATAATCAAACAGATACTTTTACAAAAAATGGAATTAGTGGGACTGAACTTATTTTACAGTTTGCTATTGCTTTTGTACTTATCGTCAATTTGATTTGGTTTATCTTCCATTTGGTGTTAAAGGTAGGAATTATTGTTCATTTTTTAAATGATTGGCTACCTATTCTTATGGTTAGTTATGGCTGGGTCGACAAGAATTTTGTATTTATCGACTTTGTATTTATTGGTATTTTTTCTGTTGAGTTCTTTTATAAGTGGATTTATGCTATTAAGCACAAAATATATCATCGTTGGTTTTTTTACCCCATCTTGAAATGGTATGAAACATTGAATTGTTTTCCATCAGTCTTTGGTTGGTGGATTATATGGCTTCGAGTTTTAACACTTTCCTATAGATTACATAAACTCAGGATATTTGATTTTACAAGAAATTATTTTTACAGGGTTGTAAATAAGTATTGGTCAATACTCATAGAAGAGGTATCTGACAGGGTGGTTGTAAATGTGATCGAAGGAATTCAATCTGAATTAAGCACTGGGTCGCCAGTATTGCACCAGATAATTGAAAAAGTGCTATATCCTCAAAAAGATTTAATTGCAAAAGCAATAATCAAAAATATTCAGATTAGTATACACGAAATTTCTGATAACTATGAACAAAATATACGCGAATATGTAGCTCAAAATATTGATGATGCAACAAAGCAAAGCAGTGAGTTTAACCAGATAGTGAAAGTTCCAATTGTAGGTGGAGTTCTGGAGTCGAAACTACAAAAAATTATTACTGAGATTGTTACGAATGTATTGATACAGGTTATTTCAGACCTGAAAAAGCACGAAAATACTGCTAAATACGAGCATTTTACCGCACAATTTATGGAGAAAGCAGTAAACGAAATAAGCGAAGAAATGAATACGCAAATTGGAAATTTATTGGTTGAAGCATTGGAAATAATAAAGCAATATGTAAAAATTCAGCAATGGAAGGTGAAGGAAAATGCCGAGAAACAAACTTTGGCAATGAAAAGGAAATTAAAAGAAGAAAAATATAAAGCATAATATGAGAGTTAGACCAAAAAAGAATTTAGGACAGCATTTTTTGTTGGATAAACAAATAGCAGAAAGCATTGTAAATGCAATGCCACTCGAACTAACTGATAAGGTCATTGAAATTGGTCCGGGGATGGGAGTCCTTACCGATTTTATTATTAAACAGTGGGACATAGCTTTTGAAGCAATTGAAATTGATGGTGAATCAGTTTCTTATTTGCGAAGCAAATATGATGAGAAGCAACTCAAAATTTTAGAAATAGATGCCCTTACTTATAGCTTTGATGAAAATAAAAAGTATGGCGTAATAGGAAATTTTCCGTATAATATTTCAAGTCAGATACTATTTCATGTTTTTGAAAATCATAATAAAGTGTGTGCAGTGGTTGGCATGTTTCAGAAAGAAGTTGCACAACGCATAGCCAGTAAGCCGGGGAAAAAGGATTACGGAATATTAAGTGTTTTACTGCAAGCTTACTACAATATTGAATACTTATTTACTGTAGACGAGCATGTATTCGACCCACCTCCAAAAGTAAAATCTGGTGTGATACGATTGACTCGTAATAATGTTGACAAACTTCCTTGCGATGAAATTTTGTTTAAGAAAATAGTAAAATTGAGTTTCAATCAGCGCAGGAAGATGATACGTAATTCTTTATCATCAGTGCTGACAAAAAACGTAGATGAATGGTATTTAGATAAAAGACCAGAAACCCTTTCAAGCGACCAGTTTATTGCTCTTACCCAAATGCTTGAAGCAGGTGCCAGACAATCTGGAGTTGAAAAATCAAGTAATGAAGCAGATTAAACAGAACTCATAGCTTCAACCGGATTGAGCCTGCTTGCTGTGTAAGCAGGTGCAAATCCGCTTATTACACCTATAGATACACTCGTAACTAAGCCCAAGATTATATTGGATATGCTGAGTGTAAAATTCATACCTGTGGCTTCTCGTCCAACTATTACGAGCAAATAAACCGCCAATAATCCTAGTATGCCACCCAAAAGCGACAGAATAGATGCTTCATACAGAAATTGTTGAAGTATGAAACTTTTTTTGGCGCCAAGTGCTTTTTGAATACCTATAATTCGGGTTTGCTCTTTCACCGAAACAAACATAATATTGGCTATACCAAACCCACCTACGAGTATCGAAAAACCGCCAATAATGATACCTGCAATGTCTATGATGATAAATAGTTGATCGAAACCATTGGATATAATACTTGTCTGATTGAGCGCAAAGTCGTCTTTTTCCTTAGGTTTCAGCCTTCGTATGTTACGCATATTCCCTTTCAAATCATCCAGAAACTCCTCCATAGAAATAGATGCCATGGGTTTTACCCACATAGTAGGCCCTACATCATCGGAGTCAATATTAACAAACTGCTTGGCGTAGGTTATAGGTATGATGATGTTGTTGTCCATAGAGAATCCGAAAAAGTCATCCCCTTGTTTTTTTATTATTCCAATGATGGTGGTTTTTCGGCCTCCAATTTTAATTACTTTGCCTATGGGGTCGGTATTTTGGAAAAGTTTTTCAGCCAAAGTAGCTCCAATCACTGCCATATTTCTGCCCGAAACAGATTCCCATTCAGAAAAGAAACGACCTTGCAGAATTTCAAAATTCCGAACATTTTGGTAATCGGTTGTAACACCTTCTATAGCTGTGTTTTCTGCATAATTATCTTTGTAAACTACAGTATTACGGAACTCAATAGTAAGGGCAATATCTTCGATGCGGGTAGAACGTTTTTTGAGTAACTCCATCTCTTCTAACTTAGGCTGAGGACGGTTCATATACTCCCACCATGCATAATCGCTCCCCATAGACCAAGGCCATTTCTGAACATAAACCATTCGATCGCCCAGCGATGCAATACTGGTACGGATACTATTCTCGAGAGCATCTATAACGGAAAGTACTGAAATAATGGCAAATATACCTATAGTAATTCCAAGTAGGGATAATATGGTTCGGAGCTTATTTACTACGAGCGAATGAATTGCAAATAGAAAACTTTCGCGAAGGAGATTTAAAAATATCATACGGTATGAAATTGGGCAATTAATAAAATAAACTTTTGAGAAAATGTTTTGTTCAAACACTCTTGCTTAAAAATACGATGCACGGCCCATGTATTTGAAATCACTAAGTTATAACATATATTTAAAAACAAAAATCTTTTCATGAAGATTAGTTCTAAGTTTGCGTTATTTTTGCATAAAAAAAATAATTCATGAATACTCCAAAAAAAATCACAACTGCTCTCATATCAGTTTATTATAAAGATAAATTGGATGCTATTTGTCTCAAACTAAATGAACTGGGGGTTAAACTAATATCAACCGGTGGCACACATTCATTTATACAATCTTTGGGTCTTGAAGCCGAAAAGGTAGAAGACTTGACCGGATTCCCTAGCATATTGGGTGGTAGGGTCAAAACGCTACATCCAAATGTCTTTGGTGGCATACTTGCCAGAAGAGATGAGGAAAGTGATAAAATTGATATGGAAGCCTATAATATGCAAAACATAGATCTTGTAATAGTAGATTTGTATCCATTTGAGCAAACACTCGCACAAGGTGCCTCTCACGCTGAAGTGATCGAAAAGATAGATATAGGTGGAATATCGCTCATAAGAGCAGCAGCAAAAAATTATGCGGATGTGGCCATTATTTCGGATAGTTCGCAGTACGATTATTTGTTGGGTATAATGAACGAAAGCGGTGCAATTACCAGTTTTGAACAGCGGTACTACCTTGCTACTCAGGCATTCAATAAGAGTTCAGCTTATGATATGGCTATATATCAGTATTTTGATGCAGCAAAGCTTGATACTTTTAAAGTGAGCAACCAGCCTAAACAGGTACTCAGGTACGGCGAGAATCCGCACCAGAAAGGTTATTTTTATGGGGATATGTCAAAAGTTTTCACCCAACTAAATGGCAAAGAAATATCTTACAACAACCTGTTAGACATAGAAGCAGCCATCAGGCTGATATCTGAATTTGAAGAGCCAACTTTTGCAATCATCAAACACAACAATGCGTGTGGACTAGCCACTGATAGCGTGTTATCGGTAGCATACAGCAAAGCATTGGCAGGCGACCCAGTTTCGGCATTTGGTGGAGTTATTATCACCAATCGCAAGGTGGATGTTGAAACCGCAAATTTGCTTGATTCTCTTTTCTTTGAGGTTTTACTTGCTCCCGAATATGACGATCAAGTACTTGAGGTTTTGAAAAAGAAGAAAAACCGAATACTGCTGCATTTGCATAAATTCGAGGCTAAAGGAATGCAATACAGAAGCATGCTGAATGGAGTATTGGTGCAAGAATATGATAATAAAACAGAAGTATCTTTAGATTTGAAAGTTGTGACGAATACAGCACCTGATGCGAATCAGACCGAAGATCTTCTTTTTGCAAATAAAATTGTAAAACACCTCAAATCGAACGCCATCGTTCTTGCAAAAAACAGGCAACTACTTGGAAATGGAGCAGGGCAAACCTCACGTGTAGACGCGCTGAAACAGTCGATAGAAAAAGCCAAAGCATTCGGATTTGAATTGAATGGAGCTGTACTTGCATCGGATGCATTCTTCCCATTTTCAGATTCATTGGAGATTGCTTCGAAGGAAGGAATTTCCAGTGTGATACAACCCGGAGGCTCCGTGCGCGATGCAGAATCTATAAATTTGTGCAATGAGAAGAATATATCCATGGTATTTACCGGATTCCGTCATTTTAAACACTAAATAATTTAAGTGTTACAAAATGAAAACAAAATCAGAATTGTATTTTGAGTACACGCAAAAGTTAGTATATTTGGCAAACATTTTGTTTTAAATGAATAAATGCGGATCTTTTACAGGATCAGCACATTCACTCACCCCCGATAATCAAGAAATACTTTTGAAATGGGCATATTTTCTTTTCTTACACAAGAGATTGCAATAGACCTTGGAACTGCGAACACCATAATAATACACAACGATAAAATAGTTGTTGACGAACCATCTATAGTTGCTATCGATACTAAAACAGGTAAACTTTTTGCCATTGGGCACAAAGCACGCCAAATGCATGGTAAAACCCATGAAAACATAAAGACCATACGACCACTGAGAGATGGAGTAATCGCAGACTTCAATGCAGCAGAGCTTATGATACGTGGTATGATAAAAATGCTTAATAAAAAACAGCCGCTTATCACACCAGCACTTAAAATGGTAGTATGTATACCATCAGGTAGCACCGAAGTTGAAATGCGAGCCGTACGTGATAGCGCCGAGCATGCCGGAGCCCGTGAAGTGTATATGATATACGAACCTATGGCAGCTGCCATAGGTATAGGTATTGATGTTGAAGCACCAGATGGAAACATGGTGGTAGATATTGGCGGAGGTACTACTGAGATAGCTGTGATTTCGTTGGGCGGTATTGTAGTAAATAGATCTATTCGCATAGCCGGCGACGAGTTTACAGATGATATTCAAGAGTATATGCGTCATCAGCACAACATCAAAATTGGTGAACGTACTGCTGAAGAAATTAAAATAAACGTGGGATCTGCACTTTCTGAACTCGATAATCCGCCTGCCGACTATATAGTTAGAGGTCCTCACCAAATGACTGCATTGCCTGTAGAAATTCCGGTGTCATATCAGGAAATAGCACACTGCTTAGATAAGTCTTTGTCGAAAGTAGAAACAGCTATCATCAACACACTCGAGCAGACTCCTCCCGAACTTTATGCCGATATTTATAAAAACGGCATATATCTGGCTGGAGGTGGTGCCTTGCTTCGTGGGCTAGACAAGCGTATTGCGGAGAAAACAAACCTGCCGGTGCATATAGCCGACGATCCATTGCACGCAGTTGCTCGCGGCACAGGTGTGGCTCTTAAAAATGTGGATAAATTCCCATTTTTACTTCGATAATCCTGATTATAAAATAAAACCTTCGAACAGTGGAAACTATTATAAAGTTTTTGATTAGAAATCACTTTGTAATTTTCTTCATTGGTCTGCAGTTTATAGCCATCAATTTGGTAATAGACAATAATGATTTGAAAAAGGAAAGATACCTGACTACAGCCAATGCAGTAGCCGGGTATTTTCATTCTATAAAAGACAGATATACTTCGTATTTCAATCTGAGGGAAGAAAACCAGAGGCTTGCCAAGGAAATAGTGGAAATACGCAACAAATCTGTGAATACGTACTATTACCATCAGGATATGTTCAGACTCAATTCTGTTGGCAATGTAAGCAAGCAGTATGAATACTTCTATGCAGAGGTCGTTCGCAACTCTTTAAGCAGTCAGCACAATCACATTACCATCAATGCAGGATCTAATCAAGGCATTAGCCCTGGGATGGGAGTTGTAAATTCAAATGGTGTTGTAGGCATAGTGCGCGAAGTTTCAAACAATTTTTGTACTGCTATCTCTTTGCTGAATATCAAACTCGGACTAAGTGTAAAACTTAAAAGAAACGATTATTTTGGTTCACTTACCTGGCTAGGAAAGGTGCCACTAAATGGCAGGCTCGATGGGATTCCTGCACATGCTCTGGTAGATATTGGCGATAGTGTTGTTACCAGTGGGTTTTCTACTATCTTTCCTGAGGGGTTTATGGTTGGTACTGTTGCCGAAATGGAAAAAATACCTGGAGGCAGTTTTTACAATATTACAGTGAGCTATTCTGCCGATTTTTTCAAACTAAATCATGTGTATATCATACGCAACAATTTGTCGAAAGAGCAACTTGAGTTAGAGAGTAAAACTGATAGTTTAAATTCGGTCAATTAAGTTTCTTTTCTCCAAAGTTATGTATACCCTTCCTGCATATGCAAATAGTTTTCTTATTAGGTGAAGTTAGTTCGTAAGTATAGTTAATTTCTGAGGCAAAGGGTAATTTGGCTTTGAATATTTCGTTAATTTAGCCAGACATATTAAAACATACCAACTGCTTATGCGGGTGATTTTTGCATTTTTATTCCTTGTAGCTCTGACTGTGTTTACAGCATGCAGTACCAAAAAGAATACATTGGTAAACCGTAGCTATCACAACCTTACGGCCAAATACAATATTTTTTTCAACGGCAACCAAAGCTACAAAGAAGCCATTCGAAAAATTGAAACAAACTGGCGCGATGATTATTCAGCCATTTTGCCCCTCACAAAATATGGCAATAAGGATTTGAATAAGTCGGTAGACAATGAAATGGACGTGACTATCAAAAAATCTACAAAATTAATTAAAACCCATTCCATCACAGCCAAACCTAAAAAGTCGCCGGGTGTACAAAGCAAAAGACAACAAGAATTTTATAAAAAAACCGATTATTGCAACTGGGTGGACAATAGTTACTTACTGATAGGTAAGGCCAATTTTATTAAATCAGAACTACCCATGGCCATAAGTACTTTCAACTTGGTGGTCGAAAAATATCCCAATGAACTTGAAAAATACGAAGCGCAGATTTGGCTCGTACGCAGCTATATTGAATCTGGAAAATATGGAGATGCACGCGAACTCCTCACCCTGCTTGCTACCGACAAGAAGATGCCAGAAAAGACACTTCATGAAATACACCTACTGAATGCCGATTTACTCATAAGAGAGAAAAAATATTCTGATGCCAAAGTACCTCTGCAAAAAGTGATTGAAAAAGAAAAGAAAAGAAAACTTAAACTGAGGTATATTTATATAATGGCTCAGTTGCACTTGGCTACTGGCAATCGCAATGAAGCATATGAATTGTTTAAGAATGTAGAGAAGCGAAACTCAGATTATAATATGGTTTTCAATGCGCGTATCAATCAGGCACTTGCGTTTAGTGGCGATGCAAGTATGCAAAATAGTATTCAGAAGCAACTCGATAAACTGCTGGCAGATGAGAAAAATGTGGATTTGAAAGATCAGATTTATTTTGCAAAAGCCAAGCTAGCCGAACAAAAATCAGATATGCCTCAAGCCATTGAACTTTACAAGCAAGCAGCCGGGGCTGCCAAGCCAGAATCGAATTATAAAGCACTGTCATATCTTGCTTTGGCCGACTACTATTTCAATCAGCGTATCTATATTTCTGCCGGAAATTATTACGACAGTACTATGATGGTGCTTCCTAAAACTTATACAGAGTATAATGTTGTGGAAAACAAGGCTGCGGGATTGCTTACTCTTATTAAGAAATTGCAAATCATAGAGAGAGAAGACAGTTTGAGGCGGGTTGCCAGAATGCCCGAATCTGAGCAAAATAAAATCATAGAAAAACTTATTCAAGAAGTTGTGCTACAAGAACAGGCAGAACTACAAAAACAACAAAACCTCAATGCAAATAATTATTCCGGAAACGAAAACCGAATGGATCCTACCGGTGCAGGAAAATGGTATTTTTATAATCCTACTACAGTGAGTTTTGGAATGGCCGAATTTAAAAAGAAATGGGGCGATAGGAAACTTGAAGACCACTGGCGACGCCGGAATAAAAATACAGTTTTGGCCGAAACCAACACCTCAGATGAAAATGAACAGGATGCCAAAAATGGCAATAGTAAATTTACAAACAAAGATAAAGGATATTATAAACTAAATTTACCGGTATCCGATTCTTCATTTATGGAATCTGAAAACAAATCTGCTACTGCGCTTTACGAAGCAGCTATGATTTACAAAGACCAGATAAAGTCGTACACAGATGCCATTAAACTTTTTGAAAAATTTGATAATAATTTCTCATCACACTCTCTGCATCCCGATGTGCTTTACCAATGGTACCTCACCTATAATCTCATGGGCAACAGCGAATCTGCCAATCAGATACAGGACAGACTGGTGGACAAGTATCCGGACAGTCACTACGCCAAGTTGCTCACTAAGCCAGGCTATTTGAATGAATTGAAGGAAAATGAGCAGCAACTAGCCAATATGTATGAATTGGCATACCAACAAATGATAGCACAAAATTATTCTGAATCTCTAAGTATCATTAATCAGGTAAGGAATAAAACTAAGGGGCACAGGCTCGAACCCAAATACAAATTATTGGAAGCTTTATCATATGGTGGGGTAGGCAATGGAGTGAAATATGTGCAAAGCCTTGAACAAATAGTGATTGATTTTCCGCAAACACCTGAAAGCCAGAAAGCCATGGATATGCTAAGTGCGCTTCAAAATAGTGCGGCCAACAACACAAACGAGAGTAACAATCTAGTGCGCACACAAATGGCGAAGGCCGAAGAAATCTACAAATTAGAGATGGAAGCCCAACATTGGGTGGTTTTTCTTCCCAAAAATGAGATGTTTGATGCCAATAAAGTACTTTTTCAGGCTGTAGTCTTTAATGCAAATAATTATACCGGACAAAACCTGGAAGTGATTTCGGAAGGAAAAGAACAGAATGAGCAGTTTAAAGCAGTGGTAATAAAGAGCTTTCCTGATGGGGCTACTGCGCTCAAATATTACAACAAAATTATACTTGACGCTGAGATAAAAAGCATAAGCTCGTTGTTCAATTTAATAGTGGTATCACAAACCAATTATGCCAAACTTCCCAGCGACCCCGAACAGAATTTATACCGTATTTTCTTTGAAAAGTACTATCTTCGGAAATAATTTATGCCATAAAACAGGTACCGATGAATAAAGTAAAAATACTCTGGGCCGATGATGAGATTGATTATCTGAAAATATCAATTCACTTCTTGCAAGAGAAAGGTTATGAGGTAATAACTGCTAATAATGGGTATGATGCTGTTGAATTGTGTCAGCAGCATAATCTGGATATCGTTTTCTTGGATATGAATATGCCAGGAATAAGTGGGCTGGAAACTTTATCTCGCATAAAATCTAAATATCCTAATCTTCCGGTAGTAATGATTACCAAAAGCGAAGAAGAAGAAATAATGGACGAGGCAGTAGGCCTGAAAATTGACGATTATCTGATTAAACCCGTAAAGCCCAATCAAATACTACTTTCGCTCAAAAAAAATGTGCACCAACGTAATTTAGTTACTCAAAAAACAACTTCAGATTATCAGCGTGAGTTTAGCCAACTGAGCATGCTTATCAACGATGCACGAAGCTGGAATGAATGGACTGAAGTATACAGAAAGTTAGTATTCTGGGAATTGCAATTGCACCAATCTTCGGATCACACCATGGACGAAGTATTGTATATGCAAAAAAATGAAGCCAATGCGGCATACAGCAAATTTATAAATCGCAATTACCTTAACTGGTTCAACGATACCGAAAAAGATCGCCCGGTCACATCCCAGACTTTATTTCGGCAAAAACTTTTCCCTATGCTCGAAACCGGGAAAAAGGTGATTTTGATATTAATAGATAATTTGAGATATGACCAGTGGAAAATACTAGAACCACTTATTTCTGAGCATTTTACTGTACAAGAAGAAGCTTTGTATAGTGCCATTTTGCCTACAGTAACTCAATACGCTCGAAACGCAATGTTTTCCGGTCTCATGCCTTCAGAAATTGAAAAACTATACCCCAACTTGTGGCAAGAGGAAGACGATGAAGGAAGTAAGAACCAGTACGAGGAGGAATTGCTACTGAGGCAGATGCTCAGATTGGGAAAAAAAATACGCACCGGATATTTTAAGGTGAATACCAGCAAAGATGGCCGGCGCATTTCCGATCTCATTTCACATTTGAGCCAAAACGATTTCAGTGTCGTTATCCATAATTTTATAGATATACTCTCGCATGCACGTACAGAGATGGATATGCTCAGGGAACTGGCTTCGGACGAGGCAGCATACCGTTCGCTCACACTCACATGGTATCAGCATTCGCCACTGAATGAACTCATGCAAGAACTTGCCTCCCGCGACACTACAGTTGTTATAACCACCGATCATGGTTCTATCCGTGTTGCAAATCCCATCAAGATAGTGGGTGATAAAACTACCAACAATAACCTTAGGTATAAGCAAGGGAAGAACCTGAACTATAATCCCAAGGAAGTATTCGAAATAAGTAAACCTGGCAAAGCCTTTCTGCCAAATGCCAACATAAGCAGCAGCTATGTTTTTGCCACCAATGCCGATTTTTTTGTATATCCCAACAATTACAATCATTTTGTAAAATACTATAAAAACACGTTTCAGCATGGAGGTATATCGCTAGAAGAAATGATGATTCCGTTCGTTGTTTTGCAACCCCGTCACCAATGATGATTTCTTTATGAGTGTATTTTTTGAAATAGAGAATGTAAATCAACTGAAAGAACCCGCAAAGTATATTGCAGAACTTACTCAAAGGTATCATGTATTCTCATTTTACGGTGCTATGGGTGCAGGAAAAACAACATTTATAAAGGAAATTTGTATCGAATTGCAAATTGATGATTTGGTAAATAGTCCTACATTTGCAATTATAAACCAGTATGTTTATCGACCAGGCAAATCCGTATATCATTTCGATTTTTACCGGATAAACAAACTGGAAGAGGTTTATGATATGGGCTACGAAGATTATTTTTACAGCAACAATATCTGTTTCATTGAGTGGCCTGAAAAAATTGAAGAACTATTGCCTGAGGAAAACGTTTCAGTGCAGATAGAAGACATGGGTGGAAGCAAACGCAAAATAATTATTAACGTTCCAAAAATATAAGTCATATGGATCTGCCGGGATTAAGCAGGGGAATTCAATTGTCTGAGGCATTCATACCCCAGGAGGAGATGCTTGAGCTATACAAAGGCCGCAAAAAACTCACCATAGGACTACCTCGCGAGATAGATTCAAATGAGATGAGAATACCTCTCACCCCAGAAGCTGTAGATACTTTGGTATCGGCGGGGCATGATATTTTTGTGGAATCAAAAGCTGGTGATGGAGCCAATTTTACTGATTTGCAATATAGCGAAGCCGGTGCCATTATTGTAAACAATCGGGAGCAGGTCATGAAATCGGAAATAGTACTCAAGGTAGCGCCTTATACAATGGATGATGTAAAGTACATGAATAGTTCACAATCATTATTTTCAGCGCTTCATATTAGATCACAAAAGTCAGAAGTTTTGCATGCAATGATGGAAAAACGTGTTACTGCCATTGCTTTCGAAAATCTGATGCAAGATACAGACTATTATCCGGTAGTGCGCGCCATGAGCGAAATAGCCGGTACAGCTGCCATATTTATTGCTGCAGAACTACTTAGCAAAACCCACAAAGGAAAAGGTATTCTGTTGGGCGGGCTTACCGGGGTTACTCCCGCAGAGGTAGTCATTATTGGCGCAGGAAACGCCGGCGAGTTTGCTGCACGGGCAGCCTTAGGGGTGGGAGCTGCAGTGAAAGTTTTCGATTTCTCGGTTCAAAAACTCGACAAGTTGCAACGAAGTCTTGGACAGCGGTTGTATACTTCAGTGATGCATCGCACCGTGCTCGATAAAGCACTCCACTCTGCCGATGTTGTGATTGGCGCTCTTCCTTATCATACCGACAATCGTTATGTGATCACTGAAGATATGGTACATGGTATAAAACGCGGAGCGGTGATTATTGATTTGAGCATCGATGGCAATCCGACCTTCGAAACATCCAGACCTACAACCAACGAGTCACCTACTTTCCTGGAACATGGTGTCATACACTATTGTGTTCCCAATCTGGCCTCACGATATTCCAAAACAGCATCCATAGCACTCAGCAATATTTTTACCCCTATCATTTTGCGTATAGCAGATGCAGGAAGCATACGCAAACTGCTAAAGTCCGACATGGGGCTGCGACGTGGCGTATATCTTTACAATGGTTTGCTTACCAATCACCAGCTAGGCGATATTATGGGCATACATGCCAAGAATATCGATTTACTCATGGCAGCATTCTAAACTACAAGCATCGGGCATCTTTACGCTTTTTTGCATCTCTTCCTGAGAGAATAGTTTTGTTTATGTATTCCGGAGCATAAGGTACTTTGCAAGCTGTGCCTGCCATATCTACTTTTACCTTACCTATTATTTCCGAAAGAGTAATTATTTGCTGAGTAAATTCGGGCATATACACTGCAGCGCTAATCATGAAATTATTCATGGCATACTTTACCCGATTGGGCGAAAGATTTATAAAACCGGTAACTCTTGCTATCAGGCTGCTTATAAGCTCATTGTCTATTTGGTCGTTTTCAGTAATCATCACCAGAGAGGAGAGGGTAGACCAGCCACTCGAAGCTATATTTTCTGAAGGGTCGTCTATCCATTTCATGGCCATCTCAAAACCATGCGGCGACATAGATGCTACCCAAGGAACAGTATACTCGCTCAGCCAAGACCAGTATGCAGCCACCACCCACTTCTGAAGTACGTCGGGAGTCATTTGCTTCGGATCGCACAGCAAGCCGGCCAGATACATGGCATCTGAGTTGCCAGTATCATATAATTGCAACGCCAATGGGTGATCTATGCCCACACGTTTCACTATTTTTTTCAATATTTCGGCCCGTACACCAAAAAAAGGTTCGCGAGCACCATGTTTCATGAGCATTGCTTTGGCAGAGGGCACAGCATTTTGCTCGAGCTCTGCCATCATTTGCACTAGGGTAAAAGTTTCTTTGGTTTTTTGTGCCATGTGAAATAGGTGTTTATATATTCAGCATATAGTGCTACATAAATTTAGCGATATTTTGAATCCGGAGTAAACAGATTGAAATATTTCATAAAAAAAAAGACATACAAGTTGTTTTTAAACCCATATGTCTGAATTGAAAAATTTATAAAATATTATTTTATGATTTCATCTCCATTTAACCTGAAGAGTACCATTCGGTCAAATCTACCGGCCACAAATGTGCGGGTAAGCACTACTATGCCCCCATCGGGAGTTTGTTGTATGTCTGCCAATATTGCCGGCATCGAACCGCCCAGATATTTGGTATATACTAGTTTTGAAGTAGCCATATCATAAAAATACAGCATGGTCTGTTTGTTTTTGGAAGTAGTGGCAAATACAAGCAATTGTTTACCGCCAAGCGTCATCACCATAGAACGGAAAGTACCATTTTGTTCTATTTCATGATCTATTGTGCCTTCCAAATTATCGGTATGACTTATGTTATTAGGCTGCAATTCAATGGCAGGATATATGTAGCTGTCTCCAAAACTGTAACGTGTGAGAGCAAAAGTGTTTCCGGTAAGGTGCATACAAGAACTTACAGCCCCATCATATCTGAATCCATTGAGTACACCTTTGGCATTTCCGGCATTATCTGTAAAATTGAGTGAGAGTGAGTAGTTGGCAAAGCCATTCATAAAATAGTAACTTCCATCAGCGGTACTTCCGGTAAAGAAGGGATACATATCGCCCGTTTTGGTTTGGTGATATACAATTTTTGCCTCTGTATCTTCAATCACCGGAAAACCTCGGCTCCATTGCACATTGGTAGCATTGTTAATTTTGGATAAGTAAGTTGTACGGCTGAAACGCTCGTAGCTTTGCAACAAAAAACCACCATCGGGTGTGGCAGATGCCGCCAAAGGATAAGTAAATTGTGGAAATGCTTCAACCAAAGAAACGGTGGCAGCGTTCACATCAATACTCATCAGGTAGCTGCCCAGTGTAGTGGCATCCATGCAAAAAAAGTAATACTGATTGTTGATGGCCATTAGCTGTGGTACCGGATTGCGATATGGGTCGTCGGCCACTACTTTCCATTGCACTTCGCCCAGGGCATCGGTTTTTACCACCAGCACATTCCAGTATGCGTAGTTTCCGGCGGTATTGGCCAGGTAAGAAGCCAATATCAAGTAGCCACCATCGGGAGTAGTTTCAATATCCACTGGGTAGTACGACGCTGAGTAATTGTCGTCGTGGTATATGCGCATAAACTCTTTCTGCGGGGGAAGTTCTTCTTTGTCTATTTTGCACGAAACCATGGAAATAGATGGCAGTAAGAACATGATGAAATATAAAAAATAATTTATTTTCATGAAAAATATTTATTTACGCTCTGCACGGGCCTCGCACAGCATGGGTATTACAATGATAAAATTGATTTGAAGATTGGAAAGACGAATATCGTCGGCAGTAGTGTATGTAGCTCCAATAACATCTTGGTTAGAAAACCTTTTTGAAGCACTCACGGGGTTCATAAGGCTGCGTCTATAATTGGCTTCTATACCCAGATAAGTTCCGGATATATTATACATAAGCCCTCCACCAAACGAAAATCCATAGTGCCACTTGATAAAACTGCCGGGAGTAGCAATTTCGGAAGGTGCTATGCTCAGCTCCTGCTCGCCATCTATAGAAGCATCGGTAAAATGATAAGTGGTCGCTAACCATGCATTTCGGCGCTGGTTGTAATACATACCGCCTTGAACATAAGTTTTAAGCCTTTTTCCCGTAATAAGATAGCGGAGATTGAGTGGAATTTCGAGGTATAAGATTTTGTACTTATGCTCGTACTCAGCAGTAAATCGGCCTTCTGCCGCTTCCCATGTATATGTATTGCTGAATCCTAACTCATTAGTCAAGAAACCGGGGTGAACACCAATTTCAAATAAGTTTCCCAAACGGTAGTCTATCATCATTCCGAAGTGGGTTTGGGCGTTTTGCCTCAAAGACGCATATTCTTTTTCCTGTAAAGACGGGTTTTCTCCAACTGAACTAAATACACTGAATTCTTGCTTTATTGTAGGTGACGTAAAATTGACACCACCTTTAACCCCCAATGAAAAATTGAGAAACGACCATAATGGCTGTTTACTCTTGTACTGAGCCATGACAGGAAGGCTAAAGAAACAAAGCCAAGCCGCAAAAAGGAATATTTTTCTCATAACAATAAATTTTCAAGGTCTGGTTTTTGTCTGTGCTAAAATGAAAGATACGTATATAACGAAAATGTAGAAATATATGTATATCAGATTGCTCAAAAATAGTTCAAATTTTGTATTCTAAAAGACCTGTTTATGAATTCAAATGATTAATTTTGAATTTCGTATAAAAGCACAAATTTTATCTCCCTGTATTTATAATGTTACTGAATTCTGAAATAAAGTTTCGCAAATGTTTTCCAATTGCGCTGATTATGATTGTGTTGCAAATTATGCCCTCATATGCGCAAGAAGAGCCACTCGCCATTATGGGTGTCTTAGATTTGCGTAATTATCAGTTTTCGGAAGACTCAGAGATTACCCTAGCCGGTGATTGGAAATTTTATAAAGATACTTTCTTATTTGGTTCCCATGCTCCAAGTTCTATCACTTCATACATAAAAGTCCCCTACATATGGGATGAAAAAACACATCCTGAGGGAACATTTAGCAGGCATGGTTATGCGACTTATTCTTTACAAGTTTTTTTACCCAAACGCAGGCCTGAAGTTGCCATCATTCAGATTGGGAGCATTGTATTTGCTTATAATTTGTATTTAAATGGTACAAAGATTGCATCATGTGGCCAACCTGGAAAAAGCCAAAATGAAGAAATCCCTCATTTAGAAGTTAAAATGGTACCTGTTTCACTTTATTCAGATACCTTGTTTTTTACCATTCATATGTCCAATTTTCACCACCGCATTGGGGGGGTGAATAAGCCAATAAGCATCATGGTGAGCGACAAATATATTCGACAGCGTAATATCGTTTCGCTCATTGGATTTATAACTTTTGGTATATTGATTACCATTGGAGTACTACATATTATCTTATGGTTGCAAATCCGGAAAGAGATGGTATCGTTATACTTTGGGGCAGCCGCTATTTTTATAGCATTGCGTATACTCTTTACTGGTGATTTTTTAATCAATAACATCACGGATATTAGCGGCATTTACCAAAAGAAAATTGAGTTTTTGCTCATGTATTCCATTCCTTATCCCTTGCTTATGTATGTGAGTATTCTTTTCCCAAAGTATACCTACAAAAATTTTATTAACATTATATTTATTATCACAGGAACATTCTTCCTAATTACCCTATTTACAACAAGCAGCGTATTTACATTATTAAGCGGTGTATCCAGAACTTTAGTTGTGATAATTGGATTGTATCTGGCGTTTTCAATGGCACGGGCTGCTCTCGCCAAAGAGCCTTTTGCCTTGCTTTTTTTTATAAGTTTTCTGCTGTTTAATGTAGCAGTATTATATGATATTATCAATTCCTTATATGGCTTTGTACCCATACACATGACGCCATTTGGCTTACTTGGATTTATTTTTACCCAATCCTCGGTCCTTATAACAAACTATCTGAAGGCATTTCGGAAAAATGAGGAGCTGAGCATGCAATTGCAGGAAACCAATATGATACTTGAAGATAAAGTATCTATACGCACAGCTGAGCTTGAGGACGCCATGGCCCAACTAGCCGAAAAGAATGAGGAAATAATGGCACAAAACGAAATAGTTGACAAACACCAACGAGAAGTAGCATTGCGAAATGCAGAAATGAAAAGCAGTATGAAATATGCAGCACGCATACAAGCTGCGTTTCAGACCGAGAATGCACAAATAAAGAAACTTTTTCCAGAATCATTTGTGTTTTTTGCACCGCGTGATGTGCTGAGTGGCGATTTTTATTGGTCTGCACCGGTGGGTGACAAAACACTTGTTGCAGTGGCAGATTGCACTGGGCATGGAGTACCGGGGGCTATGATGAGTATGTTGGGCATGGCTTTTCTCAATGAAGTACTTAGCTTGGGCGTATATAAACCCAATATAATTCTCGATGCTTTACGCGAAAAAGTTAAGATGTCGCTCAGGCAAACCGAACAAAACAGTACACAGAAAGATGGCATGGATATAGCCTTATGCCTGATTGATACTCATAATAAATGCATTGAATATAGTGGTGCGTTTATTTCTGCATATTTGGTATATGAAAGCGAAATAAAAATATTGGCTGCTGACAAAAATCCAATAGCGGTATATTATTCTGAGAGTCCGTTTAGTGTCCAGAAATATAATTATCGTCCCGGTGAAATGCTCTATCTGAGCTCTGATGGTTTTGCAGACCAATTTGGAGGCGAAGAAGTGAAAAAATTCAAACCCCACAGATTTAAAACTATGATGTTGGATGCTCACCAAATGCAAACAAATCTGCAACAAGATTTTATAAAAGAAACTTTTTATAAATGGAAAGCAAATTACTCGGAGCAGATAGACGATGTAACTGTACTGGGTATAAGATTGAAGTAATATAATACCAATGCAGGTAAAAAGAAATTGGCTCATATTGAGTGGCACAAGGCAAAACGTAGGTAAAACTACTGTAGCCTGTAATCTGACAATGCACTACAAAGAGTTAGGAGTTGTGGCCATAAAAATTTCGCCACATATGCATACCCTTACCCCGGGTTTACGACTGTTGTATGAACAGGATGGAATACAAATAGCTCAGGAAACAGAGATATCGGGCAAAGATACTGGCAGATACCTTCAAGCAGGAGCCCACAAGGCTTACTATCTGCAATGCCATGATGATCTGCTCCAGCAAGCACTCATCTGGCTTTTGCCTTTTATACCAGAAGATGTACCTGTAATCTGTGAATCGGCCAAAGCCCGTGGATTTATAGAGCCTGGTGTGTTTGTAATGCTTGGCCTGTCCGAAGATTTTAATCGTAAACCTGATGTGCAAGCCATAGCGCTAAACCCTCACTTGCATTTTACGAGCTTTGAAGTATTTGATTACGAATGCATTGAATTTGTAAATAGAATGTGGTGTATTGTTTCTTGAACTTTTTTGAAGGTAAACATTGATTTACGTTTGTATGTTTTGTACATTGAAGTATTGAATAAACCCAAATAAAATACGAAATCATGAGTGTACAACCTTATTTTCATCTGGTAGATGATGCAATAAAAGCGCTGGGAGTAGATCCTGAGCTGTGCCGCGGCGATAAACCCGGGCAATGGAATATGCAACGCGGATCGGCAAGCGTATGGATTGATATGTTTGATATAGAAGGACAAGGCAGTTATTTTCAGTGCCTGGCTCCCGTAAGTGCTGTACCTACTGCACGGCGCGAAGAATTTCTGAACGAGGTGCTTGAGCTCAATCACAAGCTATATGGTGTTGGAATTACCAAATTCAAAGAAGTGGTATATGTAAAGGTAATACGTGAAATTGAGGGACTGGATATCAATGAAGTACTGGCAAGTATGCGCCGCATTGGTGCTTATGCCGATGACTACGACGATTATTTTAAGAACAAGTATTTCCCGGCATAGAGTTTCTTTAATTAGATCTGCGCCGCATAGCAGATATTACTTCCCGAAAAATTTATTTTTTTTCGGGAATTTTGTTTTAATAGCCCTATTGAAAATAGTAAATGGGTGACTCCCAGTCACCCATTTACTGCACTTTACTGCATTACGCTAACCGCATAGCGATGATCTGTCAATACGTTTAGTGTATTGCCGGATCATCCCGATGTGATTAATATTTGATTTTGCATTTTTTCGCGGGGTTCCACCCATGCCTACCGTCGGTATCATGCCTGCGGCATTCATTGCTAGGGATAAATCCCAAGGTACAGATTATCCATTCTCAATTATCCATTATCAATTAAATACGCGCCGTTAGGTGCGTAATATCGGTAGAATATGATTGTTTGTGTGTTTTAGTACCGCCCCGGCTGGGGCGGAACATGATGTGGTGAGCATGTTTTTCTACCGATATATTGCCCCGAGTGGGGCAAATAGTAAGACTTGCCAACCACCTGCAATCGTCCGCAGGACATTGTAGCGTGGCGATAACCCCATGTTCGGCGTAGGCTCCGCCTGCGTTTGAGGTATGAGTCACAGCCTCATGGGATATATGAAGCCGAGGCGGAGCCTCGGCTTAACGGGGCAACACAAATAAAAAACCCTGTCAGCGTTCGAAACGCTGACAGGGTTAAAGATCAGTAGGCTAACGTCTTTTAGTCAGAACTTATACGCAGCGCCAAGTGTAACACTTCCGGTACCCTTACCACCTTCTATGAATGCACCCCACTTAGGTGTAATTTCATAGCGTAAACCTCCGGCAAGCCCCCATGCAAATTTTACTTTATATTCAGGACTTATGTCTACATTATCGCCAGAAACTTTGCTTATTTGTGCTGAAGCACCTAAAGAAAGCCCAACATATGCGTCTAATTTCTCAATTAATTCGTAATGCAAATAGCTACTTAAGCCAGGAGCTATGGTGTTGATGTTGGTTTTAACGGTTGTGCCATAATTGGTAACGCTATTGTTGTAACCAAAATACCCTAAATACACACCAATACCCAAATTCAATTTTTCAACCCCAAAAACGTCGTTTTTTATACCCCTTTCGAAAGCCAAGGTGATGGGTTTGCCATTAGAATTGAAACCCAGACCCAATTTGAGGGTATTTGTACCTTTCTGAAAGGTGTTTTGTGCATTGGCACTTACTGAAACCAGGGCAATTGCAAAGATCAATAATGCTAATTTTCTCATTTTTATTTAGAAATTTTTATTTTACCTACCATTCACGTTTTTCGGTCCCGACGGTGGTTTTTATACTTCTTCATGGACAAACCACAACCTTTGTTTTAATTCAGCGTGAAAACTTTCGCTTTCAATCAAAAGTATATATACGGCTTGGTATGTAACGCAAAACATGGTAAGACAAAAAGTAGACAAAAATGGATTTTGTAAAATGTAAAATCTGAATAGTATGAAAATGAGGAATATATGCTAACCGCTAAACATATCAACATACTTGCAGCCAGACCTGCGGGTGGGGTGTAATAAATCAGTAATAATCAATAAATCTGTTCACCCCGCTTATTATATTGACTACGGCTGCATTTCGGCTCCATCGCATTATCGAAATTTTGGACTCCAAAAGGCTGGCAATGCAAATGTAATACCGGCTGTCTACGACGAAACCGTGCTTGCACTTAGCATATTGCTTACCGGGCTCGATAAGTATGGCTATGCCGATCACAAATATTGTCGTGCATTTTGGCAGCCTATACACTACGAGTATCTAGAACTAGCCACCAAAAAACCCGCACTTACCGGAAGCGGCAGTGCCCACAGTGGCGATAAGAATGTGCTGAAAGAGAAAGTAACCAATGTTTTGCGTTCTATTCTGCTTCTTTTGCAAGCCAACTATCCCGAAAAATGGCAAACCGTAGTCCGCGAGTGGGGATACCTACACGAGCGTTACTAATATGTTTTTTAGTTATTCATAGTAATGTATATACAACCACCGGGGTATTGACTCGGCTGTTTTGTTTTGTGGGGCGTGTTATGAAAATAGTAAAGGGGTGTCTTCCACTCACCCCTTTATTGCATTGCGCTATATGATATATGAAACCGAGGCGGAGCCTCGGCTTAACGGGGTTTTGAGAACCCTGTGGGTCTGATAAACAGCGTGGTAGATGCAAAATCCTACAAAACACAGGGAATGCCAATGCAGGTGTCCTTAGCCGCATTGCGGGCAGTAAACCTACACTGCAGTATTATTGAGATTGTGATAAGTAAGAATATGGCTCAATGGGTTTATTTCGGCATCGTTTGCGCTGAAGATTCTGGTTTTCCACTCTGTGAGAATTCTGCTAATAATGGTTTCAGTTTCATTGTTGTAAGATACTTTTAGTGCTTTGGGTTGGTCTATCCAATTGAGAATGGGTAGCAAAGCCTCTTTGCTTAAGGACTTTATTACTGGTACACCCATTTCTGCAAGGGCAGCAGCGTTGCACTGTTGTTCGTACTGATTGAGCATGGGCACAACCATAAGTTTTTTACCCAGAAACAATGCTTCGGCTGGTGTTTCGAATCCCGCGCCGCACAATATACCTTCAGCACCAAGCATGCTATTTATAAATTCGCCATTAGATATTTTACGAATTTCTATTGAGCCTGCGGAATAGTTAGAAGATGTATGTTTGGAGAATACTTGCCACTTAATGTCGGGAAAATGTTGAAGTATCCGTATGATTTTTTCATCGGAATATGCAGGTAGGTATACAGTATAATGCCCCATATTAAATGGTACCTTGCTTGATATTTCTTGCCTTACTACCGGAGTAAATATATTTGAAGCATATTGTTTGAAATGAAAACCATATTTTTCGCAGGTGGGAGCATAATACTTCAGAACGGATTTACCAGTCCAATCTGTTTTTGGGGGTTTGGGAGCATTGGGGTGAATTACCGCGGCCTGATGGCTCAGCGAGATGCAAGGCACTTTTCGGAGCTTGGCAGCCCAAGCAGAAACTGGTTCAAAATCATTGATTACCAAATCGTAGTTATGTACAGGGAATTTGCGAATATCTCGAATAAGCTTTCCTATTTGTGCCTTTCTTATGGTTTTTAAAATATCTACTCCGCCTTTTTTGCCGAAAATAAAACTTAGTCCACTCAGACGAAAATCTATATCAAATCCCACATTCACATCAGACTGAATACCTGAAACGAGTACATCGGTTTCAGCATTTTTCTTTAATATGGGTACAATATCATTGGCTCTGCTTAAATGCCCATTTCCGGTACCCTGTATAGCATACAATATTTTCATAGAATTGAAAAATATGGGTTAATTATTTTTAGAATCTGTAAACATGAATTCATTTATGAGCTCATGAAATAGCTGTTTATTTTCAAATTCAGCCTTATGCAGTGAATCCTCTGTTTGTGGGTCGGAGGGTTCATCGTTTTGTGCTATGGGATCATTGGCAAAATCATATAGTTTCCATTCATTATTGGCATACTCTAAGGCTGTCATGTTTTCAACCCAATCACCAGAATTCAGATATAGAATAGTGTTGCCATTGGCAGCCGTAATATTACGAAGTGCAGGCTGATGTATGTGTCCGCATATTACTTGTGAGTATCCCTTAGACGCAGCTATATCTATTGCCGTTTGCTCAAAATCATTGATGTATTTGACAGCACTTTTCACACCCGATTTTATTTTCTTGGAAAATGATAATCGCTTCCCTGTCATTTTTAAGCTAAACCAATTGACCATGGTGTTCATCAATATAAGCAAATCGTATCCTTTGCCGCCCAGTTTTGCCAACCATTTTGAGTTTTTCATAATCACATCAAATACATCGCCATGAAAAATCCATGCTTTTTGTCCATTCAAGTCGAGCACAAGCTTGTTTACTATTGAAAGCTTCCCTAAAGTAAAACCCTCGAATCTGCGCAACATCTCATCATGATTTCCTGTCACATAATATACTTCGGTGCCTTTAGACAGCAGATTGCTTATGTATTTAATGAGTTTGAAATGCGATTTCGGAAAATAGCTTTTGCTGAATTGCCATATATCTATTATGTCTCCGTTAAGGACAAGAATTTTAGGATTTACTGTTTTCATGTAGCTGAGCAATTCTTTCGCTTTGCAGCCATATGTGCCCAAATGCACATCTGAAATTACCAGTACATCAAGTGGACGGCGCTTTTGCTTACCCATATTGTAATACTTAAACTTGTTATGTATTTTACAAACATACAGCAAGCTTATTAACTGAAAGTTATGATGATATTAAGACTTGTTTTAACTTTCAGTTTTTGAATTAAATTTTTGTTAATGCAATATTACCGGAATGTTGTACGTGGCACTTTTGGGAAGAAAATGTTTAAATGAGTGATGGTTTCATATACGGGCATTTTCATGGGGTCAATTGGCAAAAACTATTGCAGATGAAATATATAAATGTATTCTTGCTAAATAAAATAGGAAAGTGCCTAATAATTGCTTTTCATTATTATATCAAGGAATTTCTACTAAAAAATAGGTGCCTTGAACTGATGATGATTGAAATTGCTTATTTTTGAAGTATTAAGTAAATCTGAAATCAAATACTATGGAATTTGAATGGGATGAAAATAAAAATGCTTCAAATAAAGTAAAACATGGCATTGACTTTCATTATGCTAAGCAAGTTTTTGATGACAACAAAAGAATAAAGTTCAAAGACAACAGAGTCGATTATGGAGAAGTACGATGGATTACGATAGGTAAAATAATGGATGCTTTACTCACAGTGGTATATACTATACGCAAAGAAGCCATTAGATTAATTTCGGCACGACCATCAAATAAAGAAGAAAAGGAATTTTATAGTAAATAAATCAACTGGATATGGAATTTGAAATGATATATTGGAAAGATGCTTTGAAGTTGATGATTAGTAATTCGACTTTGGAACAGAAACAAATAGATTTTAATCAAGAGATGATACCAGTTAGTCAGGTAATTATTTTTAATCAGCATGGGTACAGGGTGCCCGAAGAATTGGTAGAATATGACGATGTTTCCATTGACTATTCAGATTTGCCTGCATTGAATAAAGAGGACATACTTTCCGGGAAGTTAGAAAGAATTTATACCGCAGAAATACCCCTAAACGAAGAAGTAGTAAAATGGCTAAATGATTCAAAAATCAATTTGAATACACTGGTTGGCGAGCTGGTAAACAATTTTTATAATACTATGAAGCACATTAAAAACAATGCCGCATTATAGTGCTTTCTGGTATTTAACACAGATGACGCCATAGAGAATAATACTCATATCATAAAGCCCTTGTTATTTCCTTTTAGTATGATTGGATGGCAATCTTTGGTAATGATTGTATTACATTTTTCATAGTTCCTTTGGCATGAATTATTCTACATGATTGCATCCCTACCAGAATAATTTAAATTGATGTGTAAGCTTTCGCTCTCTGACTATTAATCAGGTGGTTTACATATAAAAATCCCCCGGAATCTATTTCCGAGGGATTTTGTTCTAACAATTATCTATTGGGCATTTGGTTAGTTATTACTCTTCAAGCGTAGAGATATCTCCCTCGGGTAGGCCTTGTGCGCGGGCTTTCAGCACACGGCGCATGATTTTACCACTTCGGGTTTTGGGCAATATCTCCGTAAAACTTATTTGCTCGGGTTTGGCTATAGGGCCCATCATTTTGGCTACGTGATCTTTTATTTCTTTTTCCAACTCGTGCGATGGTGTAAATCCTGTGCGCAAAATGGCGTAAACATATATGGCATTCCCCTTCAGTTCATGCGGCAATGCTATGGCAGCGGCTTCCGTTACTGCAGGATGGCTTACCACTGCGCTTTCTATTTCGGCAGTTCCAAGCCTGTATCCACTTACTTTTATTACATCATCAGATCTGCCTATTATCCAGAAATATCCATCATTGTCTACCTTGGCAGCATCACCGGCGTGGTACCAACCTTGTTGCTCGTATTTTTTCCAGTACGATTCGTAAAATCTCTGGCGGTCTTGGTGTATGCAGCAAGCCATGCCCGGCCAAGGGGTTTTTATTACCAGATTTCCTTGCTCACCTGGTGCTACATCGTTGCCTTGGTCGTCTACAACTCCTACTTCAACACCAAAAAATGGTTTGGTTGCAGATCCTGGTTTGAGTGGCGTTATAGGCAAAGGTGTGATTACGTGGCCACCTGTTTCGGTTTGCCACCATGTATCCATGATGGGGGCTTTGCCCTTTCCAACCACATTGTAATACCATTTCCAAGCCTCAGGGTTTATAGGCTCACCTACTGAACCCAGCAAGCGCAATGAACTTATATTGTGTCTGTTTACCCACGATTCTCCATAGCGCATAAGTCCGCGTATAGCGGTAGGGCTGGTGTAAAGTATATTTATTCCGTATTTGTCAATCATACGCCACCAGCGGTCGGGATAAGGATGGTTGGGTGCACCTTCGTACAAAAACAAGGTAGCGCCATTGATGAGAGGCCCGTATACAATGTAGCTATGTCCGGTTATCCAACCCGGGTCGGCAGCACACCAGTAACGGTCTTCCGGTTTCAAGTCGAAAACCATGCTGTGCGTGGTAGATGTGTATACAGAATATCCGCCATGTTTATGCACTATGCCTTTGGGTTTACCGGTAGAGCCCGAAGTATATAACAAAAAGAGCATATCGTTGGCATCCATCACCTCCGTAGGGCATGGAGTGTTGGCTATGGGCAGTGCTCTGAGGTCGTGAAACCAATAGTCACGGTCGTTTTCCATGTACACAACTTCGCCAGTACGTTTTACAGTAATTACAACTTCGAGAGTAGAGCAAGATTCTACTGCTTCGTTTACTATTTGCTTGAGCCCGGTGGGTTTTCCACGTCTGTATCCACCATCGGCAGTTACCAGTACCCGGCTGTGCGCATCGTTTATTCTTTCCTGCAAAGCTTCGGCACTAAAGCCGCCATACACCACACTGTGCGCAGCACCTATTTTAGCACATGCGAGCATAGCAAATATTTGTTCCGGTATTTGGGGCATGTATATGGTTACTATATCACCTTTTCGTACTCCCATGCTTTTCAGAATATTTGCAAAAGCTGTAACCTCACGGTTGAGTGCATGGTACGAGAATACTTTGCTTTCGCCGTTTTCACCTTCCCATATCAGCGCTATTTTGTTTCTGATTGGGGTTTTCAAGTGTCGATCTATGGCATTGTGTATGATGTTTATTTTGCCTCCTGCATACCACTTAAAGAAGGGTTTGTCGGAATCATCCAGTACTTTGTCCCATTTTTGGTACCATTCCAACTTTTCGGCTTGTTCAGCCCAAAAGCTGAGCGGGTCTTTTATGCTTTGCGCATAAGTTTTGTCATATTCCTTTACGGTTGCATAGGCTTTCACTTCGTCTGAAGGAAAAAATAAATCTTGTGCTTCTTGCTCTGGCATAGGGTTATATTTATAATTTCGTTTTGTTTTATAACAACGTAAGTTATATAAAAAAAAGAAAATAACATTTAAATGATTACATATCTAAATATAAATTTTCTCAGAACTACTTTTCGAATAATAGCACTCTTTAGTTTTTAACTTAACAAAAAAATAGGAAATAAAGGAACTATTTTTGACGTTTATTTAATATCTTACGTGCAGTACTCCAACTTATAACTAAATAAAATTGGAAACTATAATACAAACATTACTCACTGAAAATGAGTTTTTAAGCCATCTGATACAACAATCTGACAGTACTGCTCAGTTCAAAATTCTATTGCGCAAATATGTGGAAGAAAATTTCACTTTCACAGAAAAGCAAAAGATTAACAATTTGGTAACTCAGCAAAGTTGGCGGCTATTTGCTTACAGACGTATACAGCTTTATTTGCAGGATACCGAAGTAGCTTATGCCCAGCTTATAACCAGCGCAGGTATTGAGATTGCAGATCCTTTTGCACAACTTTTTACCCAAGTGAAATACAATAAAAGCCAAGTTACTTTGGCTTTCTGGTACGATATGCTATGGCTCATGCGACAGATGAAGGGCAATATGCGAGTACCTGCATTGCTCAATGTAAACAGGCAACTGGAAATGCATGCTTGCGGAACGCAAGATGGGGTAGTAGCAGAGCGATTGAAAAATAAAGAAAGAATAATCAGGAAGTTGATAGGGAAAATAAATGCTCGTGAGTTTACAGGCCATGCATATGCTTTTGAACCTTGTCATACCGATGATGAAAAGTATGCACTCATGCAAAGTTGGTGGAATGAGCATTTATTTCATCTCCAATTTGCAGTGCGCAGCCCTGAGGCACTCAACGATATGCTCGATAATACCCTCGATGCTGAAACAATCCGTATCTTGACGAATGCAAAAAATAAAGGGATTCCTTTCTTTGTAAATCCTTATTACTTGTCGCTCATCATCATCGACCGCCAAAGTCCATTTTATAATTCGGACTCAGCTATAAGGCAATATGTAATATACAGCGAGCAACTTGTAAACGAATTCGGACAAATACGTGCTTGGGAGAAAGAAGACCTGGTAGTGGCTGGAAAGCCCAACGCAGCAGGTTGGCTATTGCCTTTCAATGATAGCATACACCGCCGTTACCCCGATGTGGCCATAGTAATACCTGCTACCACAGGACGTGCATGCGGTGGCTTGTGCAGCACCTGTCAGCGTATGTACGATTTTCAGAGGGGCAACCTCAATTTTAACCTGCAAAAGCTTGCGCCCAGTGCAAAATGGAGCAGCAAACTTAGCCTACTCATGAATTATTTCAGAAATGATTCTGCCCTCAAAGATATACTCATAACCGGGGGCGATGCCCTCATGAGTACCGATGCAGCCTTGAGCGAAGTGCTTGAAGCTGTATTGCAAATGGCCAAAAATAAGCGCGATGACAATAAGTTGCGCCCAAATGGCGAAAAATATGCGGAGATTGTGCGCATTCGCCTTGGTACGCGCATACCCGTGTATATTCCGCAGCGCATAACTCCCCAATTGGTGAACCTACTGCGCGATTTCAGAGAACGTGCTAGCCAGGAAGGTATTCAGCAATTTATCCTGCAAATGCATGTTGAGTCTGCTATGGAGGTTACGCCTGAATTTGTGTCTGCCATTGATCGGATTATAAGTACAGGCTGGACGCTTACCAATCAGATGGTATACACTTCGGCAGCTTCCAAGCGTGGGCATGCAGTCAAACTTAGGCACGTACTTTCTAACCTCGGTGTATTGCCCTATTATACTTTTGCGGTGAAAGGATTTGAAGAAAACAAGAGCTCATATACACCTTTATCTCGCTTGGTGCAGGAAGAAATGGAGGAGAAAAATGCGGCTATATTGCCAGCGAAATACCTGAAAAGCTTCAACTGGAAAAATATAGGATTTAATAGTATGGCAATCAGGGTGAAGGAAATTATGAAGGAAAGCAATTTGCCATTTCTTGCTACCGACCGTAACCTAGTAAACCTGCCCGGTGTAGGCAAAAGCCTTACCTACCGTACCATTGGTATTACCATCGATGGGCGGCGTATTCTTGAATTTGAATATGATAGTTACCGCAGACATAGCCCAATCATCAACGAGGGGTCGAAGGTGCAAATGGTAGAGTCAAAATCGATATACGAATACCTGAAACAAATGGAAGCTATGAGTGAAGACGTGGATGCATATGAAACCATTTGGGGATACACAGAGAGTACTACTGAGCCTATTCATCCGGTTTTTGAGTATACTTCATATGATTTTATTCCTACTACCGAACTTACCAACCTCGATTTGCATACGCAGCGGGCCTTGAGCCACAGTTAGATTATTTAATTTGTTTCCCTATACCTCTTTTGCTTTGATTTTTGCAATGCAAATATGATGGTTCAGTTTTTTACCTAAGCTACAATTATAAACTTTATCAGACTTTAATAGCATAAAATAAAAAACCATATACGGATTTCATATCTGGTTTTTTGGGTTTGAAGACCTGCTTTTTTGTTTTGCCTTACTTTTTTTACATCAGAACAACTATTCTTGGGCCAAGACTGTGATACCACCGGTAACTACATCACCTGGTTTCACATTTAATTTGGTACCCACCGGGAAGAATACATCTACACGTGAACCAAATTTAATAAAGCCCAGTTGTTGGGTTTGTTTCATATTATCTCCCTCTTTCACATACCATACTATACGGCGAGCTACAAAGCCTGCTATCTGGCGAATGAGATATTTATTATTACCCGAATCAATCACTGTTGTAGTTCGTTCGTTTTCAGTCGACGATTTTGGCAAACGAGCATACAAGAATTTGCCAGGATGATATTTGAAGTATTTGATAACGCCATCAATCGGAATCCAGTTAATATGCACATTGAAAGGCGACATGAATATGGAAACCTGAATGCGGTTGTCGTTGAAATATTCGGTTTCTTTGGTTTCTTCCAGAACCACCACTACGCCATCGCATGGTGAAACTACTGTCCCTGCTGCCTGTAGCAGTTTGCGATTTGGAATGCGAAAAAAACGTAGAAAGAAAATATACAAGCCAGCAAATACCAGATACAGAAAATACTTTACCACAGCAAAATTTACAAAAAAATGCACCAATAATGCAAACGCTGATAAAACTATAAACGTGAGGATGAGAGTAGGGTACCCTTCGCGGTGAATGCGCATATTGAAATATAATATAAGAGTTTATAAAATCTGAATTATTTGCAAATATACATATGAAAATGGTACTGCAAGCAACAGGCTGTCAAATCTGTCGAGAATGCCTCCATGCCCGGGAAGCAACGAACCACTGTCTTTTACATCGAGGTTACGTTTGAGCATAGACTGAATCAAGTCGCCATAATTTCCGAAAACTACAACAATGGCACTAATTACCAGCCAATTGATTGGGGTTATTCGGTCGAAGAAACCGGAAATAATCCAAGCAAGAAGCATGCTTGTAAGAAGTCCTCCGGCTGCACCTTCCCAAGTTTTCTTGGGTGAAATACGTTCAAAGAGTTTATTTCGTCCCATCGACATACCAAATAGGTATGCGCCAGTATCGTTGGCCCAAATGAGGAAAATAATTCCCAGAACCAATGTTGGGTCGAACAATATGAATCCGGATGAAACCTTCACCGATAATTTAATAAGTAGAGAAAAAGGCAAAGAAATGTAAACTAAAGCCAGCAGGGCATAGGCAATATTGGTAAATGAATCGGGTTGTTTGCGGTACAACTCTGCTATGAACAGTGGAGTTACCAGCAGAAACGAGAGGAAAAACCATTCGCCCGGTATCATTTTGTATGCCACAGCCATGGTGAGCAGCAAGAAGAAAGTGGAAATAATTGCTGTATATAAAAAAAGTGGCGATTTACCTGAAGCTTTTTCTAAGCGAAAAAATTCGTATAAACCGAGTAAATTGACCAATAGCACAAACACCAGCATAGAATACTGGTGAAATGCAATAGTAGAAATAAGTGTGATACTAAAAATGACGGCAGTAATAGCTCTGGTTTTAAGATTAGAGTTTTTCACAGATTATCAGATGTGGTTACAAATTCAAATTCTTCGTCGATGGATTTGGCTCTCTCTAATTGATCAGCGTCAACATATACTTCTATGTCGCCAATCAGGAAAAGAGAATCTTTTTTAGTAATGATTGCAGCAGCAATGCCTTCTTTTTGAAGATGGGCTTTGAGCAAAATAGCTTGATGTATTTCAGTAAGGGTTGCAAGCAGTGCCCATTCTCGCGAAGCATCAAGTATCTCCTGAGCTTTTTCATACATATAATCTTCAACCCATACCGAGCAAATATCGGTTTCAGTCCAGGTATTGATAATAGCTTCAACCTCATTTTTGCGAAGCTCGCTAACCATTAAATCTGCTTCCTGATACTCAGATGTCTCAAAAATTTTTTGCCAGCCAGGAAGTTGAATGATAGTATTGTAAGCAAACTCTAGGTCGGTTTCTTTTACCCAAATTTGAATTTCTTTTACAAAAAAGTCTTCGTTTTTTTGTTTTAGTGCAATGCAATCTACTGCCAGTTCGCTTAACACATCAGCAATAGACGCTAATTGGCTCTCGCTTTGGTGGGTGATAAGTAGTTTCCATCCAAATAGGTTGCTGAAATATTCATCTACAAATGGAGCATCGGCATTGGGTACGTATAGTTGGTATCGCATTGCATTGAGAAAAGGATCGAACTCTTCGATGGTATTTACTGAAATATATTGGCGTTCGATAATTTCTCGCACAAGTTCCACAGGGTTTTTTCGAATAAATGAGTTAATTCTCCAATGGCCGGTAAATTGCCTGAGAAGAGCTAAAGCACGCTCTGTGTCTTTATTCTCAACCATTAATTCAATATCGCCCAGCAAAAAAGCGCTGTCCTTCTCATTGAGAATGACAGCGTTTATGTTGTTTTGCAGCAGAATATCACGCCTGAGTTGCGCCTGATGTATTCTGTCAAACGATCCGATGCTTGTCCAGTCTTTCATAGAAAATTTATTTAACATATAAATTTAGCTACAAAAGATTTGAAAAGCAAGAAGAATATTTAACCCTCAGTATTATTTCCATGCGAACTTCTGAAGACTGTGTCCTCTGTCTCGTTAGTTTTTATGATATGCAAAGGAGTTATATATTTTCTTTCGCCAAGTATTTCAACCAGATCCTCAGTAAATATAACCTCTTTTTCGAGCAGGCGCGTAGCTAGTTTTTCAAGCCCCGTTTTATTTTCGGTAAGTATATTTACTGCACGCTTGTATTGTTCTTCAATGATTTTCTTTACTTCTTCGTCTATTATTTCAGCAGTTTTTTCGCTATAAGGTTTTGTAAAACCGAAATCGTTGTTGCCGCTTGAGTCGTAGAAACTCATATTGCTGAGTTTATCGCTCATGCCAAAATAAGTAACAATGGCATATGCCTGCTTGGTTACTTTCTCAAGGTCGTTGAGTGCTCCTGTTGAAATGCGAGAGAAGCAAATATCTTCTGCAGCACGACCTCCCAAAGCTGAAGCCATTTCGTCTTTTATCTGCTCGGTGGTGGTTATTTGCCGTTCCTCGGGCAAGTACCAGGCAGCACCCAGAGCTCTGCCTCGTGGAACTATGGTCACTTTCACCAGTGGGTGAGCATGTTCCAGCATCCAGCTTACAGTTGCGTGTCCGGCCTCGTGAAAAGCAATGGTGCGTTTTTCGTCTACGGTTATTATTTTATTCTTTTTCTCCAAACCACCTACTATGCGGTCTACAGCATCCAAAAAGTCCTGACGTTCAACAAATTTTTTACCTCTGCGTGCGGCTATCAGGGCAGACTCATTGCACACATTGGCAATATCGGCACCAGAAAATCCGGGGGTTTGTTTTGCAAGAAAACCCACTTCCACATCGGGCGAAAGTTTAAGGGGACGCAAATGCACCTTAAAAATTTCATGACGTTCGTTCATGTCGGGCATGTCTACATATATCTGCCTGTCAAAACGTCCGGCTCTCAATAAAGCTGCATCTAAAATGTCAGCCCTGTTGGTTGCTGCCAAAATGATCACGCCTGTATTGGTATCGAAACCATCCATCTCAGTAAGAAGTTGGTTAAGGGTATTTTCACGCTCATCGTTGGCACCAAAACCAGGGTTTTTGCCACGAGCACGGCCAATAGCGTCTATCTCATCTATAAATATGATGCAAGGAGCTTTTTGTTTGGCTTGGCCAAATAGGTCGCGAACACGGCTGGCACCCACGCCTACAAACATTTCCACAAAATCGGAACCACTCATAGAGAAAAATGGCACATTGGCTTCACCTGCTACCGCTTTAGCCAACAATGTTTTACCTGTACCGGGAGGGCCTACAAGCAAAGCGCCCTTGGGTATTTTGCCACCCAGCTCGGTGTATTTTTGCGGGTGTTTCAGAAAGTCAACAATCTCGCTTATTTCAATTTTGGCTTCTTCAAGCCCTGCTACGTCGTTGAAGTTTATCTTGATGATATTCTCTTCTTTATCAAATACTTTGGCGCGCGACTTACCTATATTGAAAATACCGCCACCTAGACCGCCTCCTCCGCCACCAGACATGCGTCTGAAGATGAAAAGCCAAACGGCAACCAATATAATGATTGGAAGCAGCCAGCCAATAAGGTCGCCAACAACATCTTTGCGGGTTTCAAAACTAACATCTATGCGCTGTGATTCTTCAAAGTCTTTTTGAGATTCTTCTATTTTTTTCTCAAAAGTTTCTATAGAACCTATGGTGAAATAGAACTGCGGTCCTTTCAGGCTGGTTTGGCCAATAGAGTTTTTGAGCATTTCGTTATATTTACCAGAGGTCATCACGCCTTCGTCAATATATACCTCTACGATATCACGGTTTACAACCACCACTTTTGCAACTTCCTGGTTTTTCAGCATATCGCGTTCAAACTGAATCCAGGTAATTTCTTTAGGTGTGGGGCCAATGCTCAGAAACTGAGCACCTATAAGCAATGCAACAATAAGAGCAATAATCCAATAGTTCCCGAAACCATTTTTTGGAACGGGGTTCATACGTGGTTTATCATTCTTTAAATTGTGATTTTCGTTATTTGGGATCATTTTTTGCAAATTATGTTTTCAAAAAAAAAATGTACAATACATTACCTATCAAGTGTTGTTCCGAAAAAAAGGAGCTGCACATTTGTCAGTAATATTTAAAAAAAATTAAACTTGCTCGTCCAAATGATTTTTCAGAGGGGCATCGGCCCATAGATTTTCTAATTTGTAGAAATCACGGTAAGTCTTCTGAAAAACATGAACGATGATAACCCCAAAGTCAAGCAATACCCATTGTGCATTCTGCATGCCTTCAACATGTAAAGGGCGAACACTCAATTGCTCGGAAATGATTTCTACAACTGAATCTGATATGGCTGACACCTGAGTGCCCGATTCGGCATCACAAATTACAAAATAGTCTGTAATGGTGTTGTCTAGTGCGCTCAGCTGCAAAGAGATAGTATTGTTTCCTTTTTTACGATGTATGCCTTCAATGATTAATTTAAGTAATACGTCAATGTTTTCAGTGTTTTTAATTTTCTTCATATATTTGTTTTGGGCCTAATGCCAAATAAATAGCATGCTCATATATATCATTACTGCTTCTGAATAATTTAAACGGATGAATAAACACTCATTTAGCAATAAGACAATACGTTTGGCAAGTATTGATTCGACTAATAATTACGCCCTAAAATTAATACAAAAAGAGCATATTGACAACGGTACCGTTATAATTTCTGATTATCAAACAGAAGGACGCGGACAGAGATTGAATAAATGGATGAGCGAAGGCGGTTTAAATCTCACGTTTTCAATAGTTTTATTTCCCCATTGGCTTCGTCCTGATTTGCAATTTTTGCTTTCGCAATTGGTTTGTCTGGGGCTTGCAGACTACCTGAGTATGCATATACCCGACGTAAAGGTGAAATGGCCAAATGATATTTATATAAAAGACAAAAAAGTATGTGGCATACTTATCGAATCTGCCATTCGTGGCATGAGACTTGAAAATTCAATAGTTGGTATAGGTTTGAATGTAAACCAGATGGAGTTTGATGAAAATGCCGGCAGAGGGACTTCAATGGCACTAATGACAGGCCATAGGTATGTATTGGAAGAAGTGTTGTCAGCAATAGTTAAAAATATAGAAAAATATTATGTATTGGCTTCGCAAGGCAATGGAGATAAAATTCAGAAAAAATATTTCGACCAGTTGTTGTTTGCCGGCGAAATGCGTGGATATAAAGATGAAAATGGCTTTTTTAATGGAAAAATAGAAAAGGTGCTGCCCGATGGCAGGTTGTTGGTAGTGAAAGAAGATGGTACTGAGTACTTGTATGTGTTCAAAGAAATTGAGTTTATTTTTTAATTTTTTTGTATAAAAAAGCCGGAAATGTTGATTTCACTCCCGGCTTCTGGTTTTTCAAGAATTTATTGTACTACTACTTTTCGTATCATTTGCGCATCTGTGGTGGTAACTCTTACCATATAAGCGCCTTTGGGCAAGTGTCCCATTTCTGCAGACAAAGTGTGACTTCCGGCGCTCCACAATTGGTTTGTGATTTCTTTCACCAAAATACCACCGCTCGTGTATATACGTGCTGTCATATGCTTATTTTCGGAAAGATAGACAGGAATATGCAAGGTATTGATTACCGGATTTGGGTAGCAATCGCCTAGTAGTGGGCTTATAGATTGGTAGTTTTGGTCTATACCGGTAGTCTGAAACAAATCGAGCCGCTGGTTGATAAAGTCGCCAAAATTGGAAGCCTGCAGCGCAGTATCTTGCGCACCAAGCCAATCTTTGAGTACCGATGAGTAAACCTGTCGGTAGTCGAATTCGTTGATGAGATTCCCGTTGTTCAGTTTTGTAAGATCCGGATTTTTGCCATATACGCCACCTTTCAGCCCTTTACCAAAAAGCATGATGGGGCCTGCGGTTCCGTGGTCGGTACCATAGCTGCCGTTGGAATAAGCGCGACGTCCAAATTCAGAAAAAGTCATAGACAGAACCTTGTTGGCCATTCCCTGATTTTCCAAATCATCATAAAAGGCTTTAACGGCAGTAGATAGGTGATATAGTAATGCTGCATGCCTTCCCATGCTGGTATCGTAACTTTCTACTTGTCCGGCATGTGAATCGAAACCTCCCATGCGAATAAGGAAAATACGTGTTTTGGATCCTCCACTTAGTAAGCGGGCTATGATTTTGAATTGTTCGGAGAGGGGGTTACGCTGGTATGATTGTGGAGCATTTAATGGGTATATTTCTGGGTAGTCTACTGTATTTTTACCCTTATCCCAAAGTTCTTTCAGTCTATCGGCGTATTCATTGGTTTTTATTTCAAATTCATATAGGTACTTGAGTTCTACACCATGTTTACTATCTGGGAAAGAAACCGGGGGAGCAATTCCCACTTCTTGAATGAGTTCATAGAATCTGTTGGGATCGCCAATGGAGATACCTGCCGGAATGCCGTTGCTGCGATGAAAGGCTATAGACATGGCATTTCCCATTTCTATGCCGGGAGGGTCCGGCATGGCAGCATTCGGGTAATTTTCGGGGTATCCGGGATATTCATATTCCAGAAAACGTCCCATCCAACCGCTATTGAACATGTCGTTGTAGTTTCCGCCCATAAACCAGATATCACGGCTTCTGAAATGCGAAAGGTTCATATTTGCATAAGCCACATTTTGCACAAAACTGGCCATGCCCATATCATACATGGTTTTCATGGCGGCCATATCGGGGTGCAACCCTATCTGGGCTTCAGCAGGCACAGTGCTATCGAGCGTAATATATCTGCGTGAGCCATATTGCGGAATGGCTATATTAGGCCTGATGTTGTAATACTCATTGTAACGGTAAAGCGGTATGAGGGTATTGAGACCATCGTTGCCACCATGCATTTGTATGAGTACTACTACATTGTCGTTTGTTGAATTGGCCAGTAATCTGTTTAGCGGTGCACTCGCAGGCATGGCTTGCAATGGAATCTGGTTGAGAACCAATGCACCCGTAGTACCATATGTAAGTGTTTTTAAAAAATCTCTTCTTTTCATGCTTCAATGGGGTTACATAAGTTGAAATTCGGGAGAGTTGACTATGGCGGTTACCAATGCCTCAAGCTGGGTACGCACAGCGGTATCATCGTTCGATTGTAAGTAGTTGTTCCACTCCATTGCCCAAGAAGTAGTGGTGAGTGTATCCAGAAGCACATTATTCAGAAAATAGCTATATCGTTCTGGTTGCAAGTCTTCGGCCAATAAGTCTTGAGTAAGAAGTTGCACAATTTCTTCTGCATTGGCTGGGTTGAGTACTTTGCTTTTCACAAATGGCACTATATCCAGCTTCGCGAGTAGTTGTCCTTGGTTGTTTTCAAATCCTGAAATTAAGTATTTACTAAAATAATACCTGTTAGCCAGATTATTAGGAGTAATCCAAAGCCTATGAAAACCCGGAAATTGGTAATAAGGATCGTATCCGGCCACATCATAAGGGTTGTATATCGGAATTCCTTGTTCTTCGAGTGCACGTATAAGATTATTTGCATAAATGGTGCGGTACAAATCGTTGAGCGTGACAGTATTTGTGTCGTTCAGGTCAGGAAAGGAAATTTCGAAATATCTGTACAAACTGAGGATCACTTCTACAGGCGATTTTATAAGGGCGCCGCGAATATTGTCGGATGTGGGGTCAGTATCTAAATCGTAGAAATGAACACTTTCGAGCAATTGCTTCAATACAGGAGCCATTTCATAATTATTTTGTCTGAAAGTAGCAGCCAATGGCTCAATTACATCTGATTCTATTTCAGGGGTTATTTCAGCATACGCAAAAAAACGATACATTTTTCGTACCAAAAATCTGGCTGTTTCATCTTGCCTGAAAATCATTTCCATCAGTTGGTCCAGCTCATCGTATACGGCATCTTCAGTGGCATATCCACTCACTACCTCATTGGGTGTGATGATTGTATTCTGGAACTTTGCACTAAATTGTTTGGAACCTGGATCGTGCTTATATGCTTGCTTTGTACCATTCAGCACTACTTTGCCGCGCGGTATTTGTGTATCGGCATCAATAGTAGTGTAAGTGTAGTCGGTAGTATATCCGCTTATCACTTTGGCAGCGGCTTTTACATCTTGTTCTGTATAGTTGGTATAATCATCGGCACCTATTTGCGGGCCTTTGCCTATGGAATACAATTCCAGCATTTCACGGGCATAATTTTCGTTCGGGCTTGCATAGTCATTGAGGTAATTGTCAATGTATGTAAGCATTCCATTGTCAAAAGTGAGTTTTGTAAACAAGGCTTTATAATTGCCCAAAGCGAAATAGCGAAATAAAATATTTTGGTAATAAAAAGCTGCAGGATTGGTTACTACACTATATGCAATAGGTAAATGCGAATGCAGAAACCAAGTCATTTTTTCCGTCAGGTTTGGTATTGATTTTCTTTTTTGTTCCAAATCCCATGCAGTAAAAAAACTTACCAATTCTTCGCCGCCAGAGTTGAGCTCCGTAGGTGCAGGATTTACCCATGAATCACCCGTAAGTGGATCTAAAGGTGGAGTAGGTGGAGTTAGTGGTAATAATAGTTCAGCAACGGCTTGTTGCGGCGTTAGCTCAGCAAAATCTTTGATTTGCTGGTGGGTTGCACCAAATGTTGTCCGGTTGAGCAGGTGCTTTGCAAGTTTGGGGCCTAACGCTCCGGTGTGAGGTGTTATTGAAGGCATAGGCTTTTATTTCAATAGGTTATTTTATAAAATAAATCATTGTTGTCCGGTAAAAATATTTAACCGGGCCAGAAATTTTGGATACTGACCCGGTATGGTTACTTTTGAGTTACCACACAAAAAAG